>Ga0307376_10000024_pt1 | contig 283976 bp, 277 predicted proteins | sample TR2MG_FD_202536 | JGI IMG/M metagenome (GOLD analysis project Ga0307376, IMG submission 202536) | Soil microbial communities from Risofladan, Vaasa, Finland - TR-2 | ecosystem: Environmental > Terrestrial > Soil > Coastal area > Acid sulfate soil | place: Finland: Risofladan, Vaasa...
TCTCCTGCGATGCAATTTTTTTGCACTCGCCGAAGTAAAAAATCACAACTGAAGTTTGAAAATAAAACGAGAGAGTTTCAATGGAAAGTCTTGCGCAAAAAAAGAGTTTTTCTACAGCGTCAACGTTGAGGTAAGGGGCGGGCGGCTTCTCGCCCGTCCCTCTTGACCGTAAGGTTAGGGCTAGATACGCTCACTACGCTGCCGTTTTTTAGGCGCTGGCGCTGGCTGATGCGTTGGGTCTTTCCACCAATGCAGGCAAGAAGGACAGCGCCATCCTTCGCCATCGTTTCCAAGCGGAGATATTTTTTTATCAACTCTGCACTTGGCGCAATAGCGAATGTTTGTAAAACGATTTACCCATGTGCTTGTAGCGGCATCCCACCGGAGCCAAGGACGCTGGAGGACAAAAAGTGTTAGAACAAGACCAATTATTCCTAGGAGGAACACTATTATTTGGGTCAGCCATTCTGGCTTTGCCAATGATAGATAGTTTTCGAGGTTACTACGGAGAAGAAGGGCGACTGTTGGGAACGACAGCCCTAGCAATGTGGCTAGGATTTGTAGCCATCGCACTGATAGATTTTTATCGGTATCCATCGAATTGTTCCAATAGCCCCAACGTAATTTATTGGCTCTTTATTCGTTCGTAACGGGCTTGTGGTTGGACAGATGCATCCGTGTAGCAGCGTCCCGTAGGTGCGTACTCGATGATTTTCCCGTCTTTGATATAAAAGATATTGTTGCAGACGATGCGACCACTAGAACAGGTGGAGAACGCATTCGCGGTTACATAGTTACCGAAAGTGTTTGCTCCTGCATTACCGAAACACTGTGTAACGTCTCGACCGTTTGCGTAGTTCCGAATCTCGATGCCACTTTCCGTGCGCGTGCGAAACATTGGAACTGTTAAAAACAACGAGTGCGTGTCGAGGGCTTCGACGGGCATTCCGACCCACGAGTCGAGGTCTTGTTGACGAACAGTTGCGCAACCAGTGATTGCAACGACGACAGCGACGATAGTAAATATTCTGAATAGGTGCATGTGCACTCCTTTCTTGATGGCTCTAACGTTGAAGCTAAGGGGCTCGCCCGCTTCTGGGCGAGTCCCGCTTGAGCGCCGGGTTGGGCCCTGCGCACTTTCAACGAAGCGCCGAACCCAGCACACAAAAAAAGCAGTGAATGTTAAGTTACCACTGCACCAAAATACCGAATTATCAAACTTCAACAAGCCATTCAGGCTACGGTAAACCAAAAACCCAAAACAACAATTCAAGCGCTCCGGCTACTTTAAAACTAAAGACAGAAAACTGAACAATTACCGCAGGGCCCAACGTAAAGGTAAGGGGCTGACGCGCTTCTGCGGCAGTCCCTCTTCACCGCCGGGTTAGGCATAACTTTAAAAGAGAGGTGAATTATGACAGCAAAAAATAAAAGTGACGACACTTACTCGAGCGCAGTGCTTTCCTGCCTTGATCTTGTTTTTATGCACAACGGAGCGAGTAGCAAATTGGCAGAGGAAATAGTCAGATCAACAGGTAAAGATAAACTTATTGATTTTGCCAAAAGAGATGATTATCACAATCTGGATAAGCTGCTTACGGCGGCTGAATATGCCTAACGTAAAGTTGAGCGCCGGGGAACGGCGCGAGGAGAAACCATGATCGAAGCTAAAAACGACCCCGCCGTTACCCGTGCGCTCGAACGCCGGGTTAGAGGTTGGCTATGATCGTAGCTCGTGGGATACATCAAGGCGGGATGCAGGTCGGGTATGCGGGAACGCCATCGCAAGCGGCGCATCAACAAAAGCAAAACGCGGAAGGCGTGGTGTTGGCGCAACGCTGGAACTTTGAGCGGGCGGAGGAAGAAACCCAAAAAGCGATTAAGCGCATGATGGGAACGACCTCTAACGTTTAATTGAGGCGCGGCGTAGCTGTCGCGCTCGAATGTTAGGTTAGGCTTTTTACTACAGAGAAGGAAACGAAAATGATTTGCTCGCTTTGCGGAGGACATGTTACTTGGCGCGGGCCATTGTTCGCATTGACGTATACTCAATGCGGTAGTTGCGGGGGGCGGAATTGCCAAGAAGTCGAAGCTGAAAACAGCGAGACAGACGATGCAATTTGTACGGTATGCGAAGGTCTTGGCGCACACCCAACCGGAGATACACCTGTTAAATGCGGTGGATGCAATGGAACTGGGCATATGCCTAACGTAGAGTTAACCGGCTCGCTTTAGCGAGTCCGAGTTGAACGCCGGGTTGTGCGTCAACTTTCAACGGAGATATTAACATGGAAGAAAAATGTTTTAAAAATATAGTGGAACGATGCAGGTATATGGCGCAAGTGGCTAAAAGTGAAGTGATGAGAAATTCATTTACCGCAGCGGCAGATGAAATAGAACGATTGATGAATGTAAACCATATCGAGCATAACCTCGTAATGGTTACCGAGCGTCTTGCATGTGCTGATAGAGCAGACGCAGAGTTAGAAGATAACGGTGCGAATATTCGTGATGCAGTACGAGATGCAATTATGATGACGCACAACGTTAAATATACACCGATGCCGGTGTATATTCTGTAAAAATACGGTGTATAATCTGGCACATATTTCAAGCCAACCTTTTGTTTATTTAGATATAATCAGTCAAGGAGTCGCGTAATGGGCATTGAAACTACACCTCCGGCTCAAAACCCTCCCAAACTGCTTGATCAAGTCCGCGACAAGATCAGGGTCAAACACTACAGCATCCGCACAGAAACGCAATATCTTCAATGGATAAAGCGATTTATTCTGTTTCATGGCAAACGCCATCCACAGGAGATGGATGCCATTGAGGTAGAAGCTTTTTTGACGCACATTGCGGTCGAAGGCAACGTGTCAGCATCAACTCAGAATCAGGCGCTATCTGCGCTGTTGTTTCTTTACAGGGAAGTGATGGGCATTGATTTGCCCTGGATGGATACCATGGTACGCGCAAAAAAACCGCAGCGTTTGCCTGTTGTGTTGAGTCGTGCAGAGGTAGTGTTGGTATTGGCGCGTATGGATGGGATTTACAGTTTGATGGCGCGCATTTTGTACGGCACCGGAATGCGGTTGATGGAGTGTGCGCGGCTGCGGGTGAAGGATGTGGATTTCGGGCGGCGCGAGATTTTAATTCGCGATGGCAAGGGCGGCAAAGACAGGGTGACGATGTTGCCGGATGTTTTGATTTTGCCGTTGCAAGAGCACTTGGCGAAGCGCCGCCTTCTTTACGAGGATGATCTGGCGAAGGGAATGGCGGAGGTGTTTTTGCCGGATGCGCTGGCGCGCAAATATCCCAACGCCTCTGCCGAGTGGCCCTGGCAATATATATTTTCGTCCGGCAGTTATTCTGTCGATCCGCGTAGCGGGCGGGATCGCCGCCATCATATCGATGAAAAACTGCTGCAGCGCGCGATGAAAAGGGCCGTTTCAGCATCCGGTGTCGTCAAACTTGCCACACCGCACACTTTGCGCCATTCATTTGCCACGCATTTGCTGGAGGGCGGCTACGACATCCGCACGGTGCAGGAGTTGCTCGGGCACAGTGATGTTTCCACCACCATGATTTACACACATGTTTTAAACAAGGGCGGCAGGGGCGTAAAAAGCCCGCTGGATACTTTTTAAGACTGAAATAATGGGGGAAATTACAAGTCTTCAGGTGATAAACCTGTGTGCTTTGCCATACGTGCCAACATTTTTGGCCCAACTTCAACGCCATCATGAAATGCAAAAACCACGTCCGGCCAACCATTCCGAGCAAGTGTCTTCCCCGCAAGGAGGAGGCCGTTTTTGTAAGCCGACAAGTCGGCAACAACTACGCTCTGTGTGAACCGGTTTGTCTTTTGATACTCCACCCAAGCCGCAGCAATGCGGCAAGAAGCCGCCTGGCTTTGACCGAAGGCCATTGGCTCATGCGGCAACCGGGAGAGAAATATTTATTGCAAAGGGGCGATTCTCATTGTGTTCAAGGCGATCAGCAATAACACGCAGGGCAAGCACTTCGGCCTTCGACATTGCTTCCATCGAAGTTGCACCGTAAGCCATAACCCCCGGCAACTCAGGAACCTCGGCCAACCAGCGTCCATCCGACTCTTGCTCATGTTCTATTGTAAAATTCATATAAATCACCATTCAGTTAACTCATTATTTCGCTTTTTGATTCTACTCCGAAAGTGAAACTTGAGATATTTGAAATTTAATCCTGCTGCTCAGATAAAATCCCAGCCTGCCAATCAGCACCCTGCACTCATTATTTAATGTTCACACAAAATATTTCATCGCTATTTTCACCAGAAGGTGCATTGGCTACGCACATCCCCAACTTCCGCTCTCGCCCGCAGCAGGTGGAGATGGCCGAGGCGATTGCTGAGGCGATTTCAGCCAACAGCCTGCTGATTGCCGAGGCGGGCACCGGCACCGGCAAGACCTTCGCCTATCTGGTGCCCGCGCTGCTTGGCGGCGGCAAGGTGGTGCTTTCCACCGGCACCAAAAACCTGCAAGACCAGTTGTTTCAGCGCGACCTGCCCACGGTGCGCGATGCGCTGAAGGCGCCGGTGTCGATTGCGCTGCTCAAGGGCCGTGCGAATTATGTGTGCCACTATCATCTGGAGCGGGCGCAGTCTGACGGGCGCTTGCCCACGCGCGAGGATGCGCGCTATCTGGCGCGCATCGTGCAGTATGCCAAGATCACGCAAACCGGCGACAAGAGCGGGCTGGCCGATGTGCCGGAGACCGCGGCGATCTGGCCGCTGGTGACCTCCACCCGCGACAACTGCCTCGGGCAGGAGTGCCCAAGCCACAAGGAATGCTTCGTGCTGAAGGCGCGCAAGGAGGCGATGGAAGCAGATGTGGTGGTGGTGAACCATCATCTGTTTTTTGCCGATGTGATGCTGCGCGACGAAGGTGTGGCCGAGCTGCTGCCCGCCTGCAACACGGTGATCTTCGACGAGGCCCACCAGTTGCCGGAAACAGCCAGCCTGTTTTTTGGCGAGAACATCTCCACTTCGCAACTGCTTGAGCTGGCGCGCGACACCACGATCGAAGCGCTCTCCGGCGCAAAGGACTTCACCCCCCTGCCCGATGCCTGCAGCGCGCTGGAAAAAGCCGCGCGCGACCTGCGTCTGGTGTTCAAGAAGAATGAAGGCCGCATGAATGCGGATGAGGCGGGCAAACTGCCGGGCTTCGCGGATGCGCTGAGCAATACGTCGGCCCAGCTCGGTAAGCTAAACGAGCTGCTAGAAAAACAGGCCGAGCGCAGCGAGGGCCTGGAAAACTGCTGGAATCGCGGCGTGGAGCTGGGGCACAAAATCACGCACTGGCAGGATGAAACACAGACCGACGTGGTGCGCTGGGTGGAAATTTTTCACCACTCGCTGCAGCTCAACACCACGCCCTTGTCGATTGCGGAAATTTTCGCCAAGCAGATCGGCGGCACGCCGCGCGCGTGGATTTTTACCTCGGCCACGCTGGCGGTGAAAAAGGATTTCTCCCATTACCAGGCTGAGATGGGCCTAATCACCGCGCGCACCGCGTGCTGGGACAGCCCGTTCAACTACCCGGAGCAGGCATTGCTCTATGCGCCGGACAACATGCCTGACCCCAACAGCAGCGCCTATACCGAGGCGGTCATTGCCGCCGCCCTGCCGCTGATCGAGGCCAGCAAGGGGCGCGCCTTTTTGCTGTTTACCAGCTTGCGCGCGATGCAGCGCGCACACGAAATTTTGCAGGCGGAGTTTGACCGCAAAAACTTGAAGTACCCGCTGATGCTGCAGGGCGAAGGCTCGCGCAACGATCTGCTGGCGCGCTTCCGCGACCACGGCAATGCGGTGCTGCTGGGCAGCCAGTCATTCTGGGAGGGGGTGGACGTGCGCGGCGAGGCGCTGTCTCTGGTGGTGATCGACAAGCTGCCGTTTGCGCCGCCGGACGACCCGGTGCTGGCGGCGCGTATCGCGCAGATCACCAAGCAGGGGCGCAATGCGTTTATGGAATACCAGTTGCCGCGCGCGGTAATCAACCTGAAGCAGGGGGCAGGACGCCTGATACGCGACGAGAGCGACCGCGGCGTGCTGATGATCTGTGATCCGCGCCTGCTGACCAAGCCCTACGGCAAGCGCATCTGGCAAAGCCTGCCGCCGTTCAAGCGCACGCGTGTGCTGGGCGAGGCTGTGTCTTTCTTTGATGCTGCGGCTCAAGCTGAGAAGGTACTTGAATAAGGATGGCGTGGACACATATCCAAATAAAGCATACCGTTGCTCAGTAACCGAAACAATGACAGATATTTACAACTATCTGTATTTATTTAAGAATACGCTGATTAGGTCGTCATCCCCGCGAAGGCGGGGATCCAGCTCTTTGATTTGACTAGGTTCCCGCCTTCGCGGGAACGACAAAATGGACTTAATCAGTGTTTCCTTAATAAATATTATCACCATACCGGAGCACTGCCGAGTGCGTCATAAGCACCATGGTGCGCACGGCGCACCCTACGTAATTTAAGCGCCATGCGGGGATATAATCACAGCTTCAAAAGTAAGTTTGTTGTTTGAGCATCAGAAAATAGGTAACAATCAACCTGATTTATTGATTCTATTGATCCGGCATCGATTATCCGAGAATCCGTTCGCATTGAGCTTGTCGAAATGTGAATGGATTCTTGTGCTTCGACAGGCTCAGCACGAACGGTTGTAGAGTTCAAGTCGTGCCGGATCAATAGATGAAAAAGTTTCACCTTTGGCAGAACAGCATTGCATTTAAATCGCTACGAAAGTGAGATGATGATGAATGAAAATATCCTGAAAGTGTTAAACACCAATACCGAGTTTTACCCTCACAATCTCGAGCAAAAATTTCCGCACCTGCTCGAAAGAATGATCAAGTTATGGAATTCGCCCCAGTTTGATGCACAGGTGAACCAGTTGATGCTGGATAAACGCGAGCATCGTCGGCAGGGATTTCCTGCCGAGGTCGCTTCCGAAATATTGCGCCTCAGCATTATTCACACCGAGCAATACGGAAACATTGATTCAAAATCATGGGTAGATGCATCAGACGTGAAGATTAATTAGTCCCACAGTTTTTCCAACACCCTATATCCTCCCAGTACTTCCCGTAGGGTGCGCCGTGCGCACCATGGTGCGTGTGACGCACCCTACATGACTTTCCGCATTCCCCTTCTGGCGCGTTATAATTATATTTGTGGAACATTGAATAGGCCCTCCGTTCGTGGTGAGCTTGTCGAACCATGATCGAAGGGGGCTTAACAATCAACGCTTTGTCATGCAGGCCCTTCGACATGCTCAGGGCGAATGGACTTATTCAGCATTTCCTTATTTTTTCCGCCCACTATTTCGCATTCAGTTGCTTACGGAGTCCTCGCTATGTCGCACAATTTATTCAACTCCCGCTCAACCTTCAAACTGGCAAGTGGCAAGACTGCCACGCTGTATTCGCTGCAGGCGCTTGAAGCAGCCGGGCTGGGCAAGATTTCACGCCTGCCGGTTTCCATCCGCATCGTGCTGGAGGCGGTGTTGCGCAATTATGACGAGAAGAAGGTGAGCGAGGCGCATGTGCGCCAGCTGGCAAACTGGCAGCCGAATGCGCCGCGCACCGAGGAGATTCCTTTTGTGGTGGCGCGGATTGTTTTGCAGGATTTTACCGGCGTGCCGCTGCTGGCCGACCTCGCCGCGATGCGCGACGCCGCAGCGAAGATGGGCAAAGACCCCAAGATCATCGAGCCGCTGGTGCCGGTCAATCTGGTGGTGGACCACTCGGTGCAGATCGACAGCTACAACAATCCGAATGCGCTGAAGCTGAATATGGAGCTGGAGTTCGAGCGCAACAACGAGCGTTACAAGTTCATGAAGTGGGGCATGCAGGCGTTTGACACCTTCAAGGTGGTGCCGCCCGGCATCGGCATCGTGCACCAGGTCAATCTGGAATATCTGGCGCGCGGCGTGCTGAGCAAGGACGGCGTCTACTACCCTGATACATTAGTCGGCACCGACAGCCACACCACCATGATCAACGGCATCGGCGTGGTGGGCTGGGGCGTGGGCGGCATCGAGGCGGAAGCCGGCATGCTGGGGCAGCCGGTGTACTTCCTCACCCCGGACGTGGTGGGCGTTAATCTGAAAGGCAAGCTGCGCGAAGGCGTGACCGCGACGGACCTGGTGCTGAGCGTGACCGAACTGCTGCGCAAGCAAAAGGTGGTAGGCAAGTTTGTCGAATTCTTCGGCGAAGGCACCGCGGCCCTGACCCTGCCCGACCGCGCCACTATCGCCAACATGGCGCCGGAATACGGCGCGACCATGGGCTTCTTCCCGGTGGACGACATTACCGTCAACTTTATGCGCAACACCGGCCGCACCGACGAAGAGGTGGATGCCTTCCAAAGCTACTTCAAGGCGCAGGGACTGTATGGCATCCCGCAAGCGGGCAGCATCGACTACAGCAGCGTGGTGGAACTGGATCTCACCACCATCCAGCCGTCGCTGGCCGGCCCCAAGCGCCCGCAGGACCGCATTCAGCTTAACGCAATGAAGGAGACCTTCAATGCCCTGTTCAGCAAGCCGGTGGTGGAAAACGGCTTTAACCAGCCTGCCGACAGGCTGTCCAAGCGCTATATCACCGCCCTGCCGGACCGCAGTAAAAATGTATGCGTGCCTATTTCCGGCGGCGGCTTGCAGGGCAACGGAAAAAACAGTAGCGAGATGGAGATGGGGAGCGACCACCCGACCCCGACAGTGCGCTGCGAAACGCCGGAGGAGATGCTGCCTCCGGTCGAGATCGGCCACGGCGATGTACTGATCGCGGCGATCACCTCCTGCACCAACACCTCCAATCCGGGCGTGATGCTGGCCGCCGGTCTGCTGGCAAAAAAGGCTGCCGCCAAAGGCCTGAAGGTGAAGCCGCATATCAAGACCACGCTGGCCCCCGGCTCGCGCGTGGTCACCGAGTACCTCACCAATGCCGGCCTGCTGGAGCCGCTGGCTCAGTTGGGCTTTTCGGTCGCGGCTTACGGCTGCACCACCTGCATCGGCAACTCCGGCCCGCTCGACCCGATGATCGAAGACGTCATCGTCAAGAACGATCTGATCGCTGCCGCCGTGCTGTCCGGCAACCGCAACTTCGAAGCGCGCATCCACGCCAACATCAAGGCCAATTTCCTCGCCTCGCCGCCGCTGGTGGTGGCTTACGCCATCGCCGGCCGCGTCAATATCAATCTTGATACCGAGCCGCTCGGCGCAGGCTCGGATGGCGCGCCGGTGTACCTGAAAGACATCTGGCCCAACAGCCATGAAGTGGAAACGGTGATGAAGTATGCGACGGACCCAGCGGTGTATCGCAAGCTTTACAGCGACCTGACCAAAGATCTGCCGCTGTGGAACGCGATTCCTTCCACACCGGGCAATCGCTACCAGTGGGACGACTCCACCTATATCGCGCAGCCGCCGTTCTTCGACGGCTTTAGCATGCAGACCGGCAGCATCCACGGCATCAGCAACGCCAGGGCGCTGGGCATCTTCGGCGACTCGGTCACCACCGACCACATCAGCCCGGCAGGCGCCTTCAAGCCTGCCACTCCCGCCGGCAAATATCTGGCAGGCCGCGGCGTGGCGGTGAAGGATTTCAACAGCTACGGCGCGCGCCGCGGCAACCACGATGTGATGATGCGCGGCACCTTCGCCAACGTGCGCATCAAGAACCTGATGCTGCCGGCGAAGGAAGACGGCAGCCGCGTAGAAGGCGGCTACACCCTGTATAACGGCGAGCAGATGGCGATTTACGATGCGGCGATGAAGCACATTGCCGACGGCACGCCCACGGTTATTTTTGCCGGTGAAGAATACGGCACCGGCTCCAGCCGCGACTGGGCGGCCAAAGGCACGCAGCTGCTCGGGGTGAAGGCGGTGATCGCCAAGAGCTACGAGCGCATCCACCGCAGCAACCTGGTGGGCATGGGCGTGCTGCCCTTGCAGTTCAAGGGCAGCGATACGGTTTCTTCACTGAAGCTGGTGGGGGATGAAACTTTCGACCTGAGCGGCATTGACGAGAGCCTGAAGCCGCAGCAGGACGTGACGCTCACCATCAAGCGCCGCGATGGCAGCACGCAGCAAGTGCAACTGCTGCTGCGCATCGACACGCCGATCGAGGTGGATTATTACCGTCATGGCGGCATCCTGCCGTTTGTGCTGCGCGAGCTGATTTCAAAATAAGCGGGATTTATTATCGCGTAATTAGAGCATGGTTCTGCCCTGGTTTTAATTAAAATCAACGATGGAAATTGTCGGAATGGTGCCCCTACCCGGGGCACCATTCCGACTTTAAGGATATGCTGATTCAATCGTCATCCCCGCGAAGGCGGGGATTCAGCTCTTTGATTTGACTGGGTTCCCGCCTTCGCGGGAACGACAAATTGGACTTAATCAGTATTTTCTTAATATTTATAACGAGCTTTTTTAAAAAAGCCTGCTTCAATTCTGGAGGAATAATGAAAATCAATACCCCTGTTACCCAACGGGAGATCCTTCTGCAGCCCGGAAAACCGATCGTCAGCAAGACTGATCTTAAGGGCAGCATTACTTACGTCAATCAAAGTTTTATCGATATCAGCGGCTTTACTCGCGAGGAATTAGTCGGCAAGAATCATAATATTGTGCGACATCCGGATATGCCGCCGGAAGCCTTTGCCTGGCTGTGGGAAACCCTCAAACAGGGCATGGCATGGCGCGGTATCGTAAAAAACCGCTGCAAGAACGGCGACTTCTACTGGGTGGAAGCCTATGTCACGCCTATCAAGGAAAATGGCCGCATTACCGGTTACATGTCGGTACGCAATACGCCCGCTCGCGAAGAAGTCAGCGCCTGTGACGAGTTCTACAAGGATATCCGCAGGGGTCGTGCGGCACTAGCCAAGCCGGGCTTCAGCCTGAACGACCTGTCGTTTTATGCCAGGCTCAATCTTGTTTTTGCCGCGATGATCGCAATGCTGGGCGGCAGCTCGGTGTATTACCTGCTGCGAGCGGACACCCTGACTGATTACATCGTTGCCGCTATTGCCGGCAGCGGCACCCTGCTCTCCGTGGCGGCATGCCTGTGGCTGCGCGGTTCGGTCAAACGCTTTCTGGACAAGACAAGCAGCGCGCTTGGGAAAATTGCCGAGGGCAATTTCACCTTCACAGTCGGCGCCAGCAACCGCGACGAGTTCGGCTTGATTCTGAACGAAATTGAATCCATGCGCATCAATCTGCGCGCCATTATTGCCGATGTAATGCTTGCCGCGAAAAACGTTGACACCGGCTCGCGTCACGTTGCCGCAGAAATGCTGGGGCTGCTGCAGCGCTCAACCGAGCAAACCGACCGTGTTAACAGCATCAGTGCGGCAACAGAGCAGATGCATCAAGCCATAGAATTTGCCAGCGGACTGACCAAGACTTCTGTAGAAATGGCCGGTCAGGCCACAACGATCGTGCAGCGCGGCAGCCAGCACATGGGCAACAGCATTTCTTCTGTTGAGCAAATTGTTCTGGTCGTAAACGATTCCCGCTCAACCATCCTCAATCTCAACGAATCGATCCTGAGGATAGGGCAAATCAGCCTGGCCATTAAAGATGTCGCCAAGCAAACCAATCTGCTTGCGCTGAACGCCGCCATCGAGGCTGCACGCGCGGGTGAGCAGGGGCGTGGCTTTGCCGTGGTGGCCGATGAAGTGCGCAAACTGTCAGAGCGTACCGCGCGCAGCACCATGGACATCAGCGAAACAGTGCAAACGATCCAGCAGATAACCACAGCAGCGATTAGCGCGATGGACAATGCGGTCAGCGAAGTTGCGCGCGGCACTCAACACATACAGGAAAGCAGCAGCAACCTGAGTGCCATTCTTAACGCCAATGGCAAAGGTCTGGAAATGTCCAATGAAATTTCGGTGATGTTGCAGCAGCAAACGGCATCGACTGAGGATATTGCAAACCATATGGATGAAATCTTCACACTGACAAGCAGTAATGCCGAGAGTGTGCGCAAAACCAAAAATACTGCAGATGAACTGGCACACACTGCTGCCGAACTTGATTTACTGGTGAAGCACTTCGAGAAATCGCTATAGCATTGCGTGACGGCGGAAAGGTTGCGCCGGCTATTCCTGGCTTCGGCAAAGGTGGAAACGGTGATGAAGTATGCGACGGACCAGCGTTGTATCGCAAGCTTTACAGCCGGCAAATATCTGGCAGGCCGCGGCGTGGCGATGAAGGATTTCAACAGCTACGGCGCGCGCCGCCCAACGTGCGCCTCAAGAACCTGATGCTGCCTGCCGGTTCAACTTTGGCAGTTATTTTTACCCGACACAGTCATCCTTTACACCATGCCATGTATCAGCTGCTCCAGCTGGTTGCGTCCTTCCGGTGTGGTCATCACCATCAGTACATCGCCTCCATACACGGCGTGACGCCCATGCGGATTGAACGCCCATTTCCCCTGCTGCTGGCGTATTGCCAGCACCACAAAGTCTTGCCCGCCGGGGTGCAGCACGCTCAGCTGCTTGCTTTCCAGATTATCCGGCAGGGTGACTTCCTCCATGCGCAGACCATTGGCAGATTTCAGCATGTCATCGAGAAAGTTTTCCACCTGCGGGCGCACCATCGCCGAGACCAGACGCAGACCTCCTGTAAAATCCGGCGAAACAATTTCATCTGCACCCGCCCTGCGGACTTTTTCTGAGTTCTTCAGATCGTGGCAGCGCGCCACCACCCGCAAACCCGGATTTAACTGCTTGACGCTCAGGCTGATCACCAGATTATCGTTGTCGTCATGCGCCACTGCAAACACGCCGCGTGCCCGCATGAGTCCGGCGGACAACAGCACATCGTCATCGGTCGCATCGCCCTGCAAATACAATTGTTCGGGATGCGTTTCCAGATATTTATTGAGCGCTTCCATTTCCGGCTCAATAACAACACAAGGGCGGCCGGTAACGCTCAATTCATCCAACACATTGCTGCCCACACGGCCAGCGCCACAAACGATAAAGTGATCTTCCAATTTTGCAATTTTTTGCTGCATTTTTTTTCTCCGCAAACCTACGTTCAGATCGCTTTCCAGAACATAGGCGGTCAAGGTGGACAGCACATAACCCAGCACACCCATACCCATAAGGCTGACCAATACGGTGAACAAACGGCCGTATTCATAATGAGTCACATCCACGATTTCGCTAAAACCAATACTGGCGATGGTAATGAACGTCATGTAGAAACAGTCTACCCAGGAGTTGTGTCCTGCCCCAAGCAGGCGATAGCCTATCGTTCCAATCAGCAGCACCAGCAGCAATGCCAGTAGCGCATAGATCAGATTGCGTATTACCGAGGACTGAGGCAGCTCTACAGCACTCATCACATCGGTATAACCCAGCTTGCTCAGGTCTTTCATGCGCATCGGGTACAGAATGCCGTCCAGGTGGTCGCACTCATGCTGCACCACGCGCGCATGGAAGTCGCTGACGGTGCGGTCGATCGCTGTGCCGTACTCGTCAAATCCCTGGTAACGGATATGAGTGTAGCGCGGCACGATTCCGCGCAGGCCGGGCACGCTTAAACAGCCTTCCCAGTCTTCCTCCATTTTATTTTTCAGCGCGGTAATCACGGGATTGATCAGCACGGTCTGCGGCACGGCTTCTGCTTCCGGATAGCGCGGGTTGCCCGCCACTTCAAAAATAACCACGCGCAGATTGACGCCAATCTGCGGCGCGGCAAGCCCCACGCCATTCTCCGCATGCATGGTGTCGCGCATGTCTGCCAGCAGGGCGTGCAGCTCTGCCGTATTGAATGTGCTTACCTCTTCGGCGATGCGCAGCAAGCGCGCATCGCCCATACGCAATACTTCTCTAGTCGCCATTGCATTCCACCAGTAGTTCCAGAACTTTTTTCACGCGCGCCAAAGCAGGTTGCCCCACCGAGCTGATCGTTTCTAGGTTGACGGCATCACGGCTGTCGCCACGCCCTGCGGCATGGTTGACCACCACCGCAATCGCGGCGTAATGCAAACCAAGCTCCCTTGCCAGCGCCGCCTCGGGCATGCCTGTCATGCCCACCATGGCAGCTCCGTCGCGCTCGTAGCGGTTGATCTCGGCTGCGGTATCAAGACGCGGCCCCTGCGTTGCAGCATAGACGCCGCCATCTATAAATTTTTCCTTGGCCTGACGTGCCGCATCCAGTATCTGGCTGCGCATCGTAGGGCTATAGGGATGGGTAAAATCAATGTGCGTGACCGGTTTGTCGCGCGCGTCAAAATAGGTGTAGGCGCGGCTATGGGTGTAGTCCATGATCTGGTTGGGAACGACGATCATGCCCGGCAGCAGGTCGGCGCGTATGCCGCCCACCGAGGCAACCGACACCACACGCTTTGCCCCCTGATCCTGCAGCGCCCACATATTGGCACGGTAGTTCACCAGATGCGGCGGAATGGTGTGGCCGTAGCCGTGGCGCGCGATGAACATCACTTCGTGCTGGTTGATCAGGCCGAAAGTGAGCGCTCCGGAAGGCTCGCCGTAAGGGGTGCGCATCACCTGCCGGTGGGTGATTTCAAGGTTGCTCAGTTGGGCCAGTCCGGTACCGCCTATGATTGCCAGCATTATTTATTTCCCTTTTGTCGCGTGAATCGCGGGCAGGTTGCGCCACGCGCCGTGTATATCCATGCCATAGCCGAACACGAATCTGTCCGGCACTTCCAAGCCGACAAAATCAGCCCATATGGGTTTTGTTTTTCCATTGCGTTTATCGGCAAAGATTGCGCTGTAAAACCCCGTTGCGCCCAGCGCCATCACGCGCTGCCTGACGGCATGCAGCGTCTCGCCTTCGTCAAGGATATCATCCACCACCAGCACCACGCGACCCCGCACATTTTCCTGCGGCGCCACTTTCCATTTCATCTCGCCGCCCTGCTGGTTGTTGCCATAGCGTGACACATGCACGTAGTCAAAATCCAGCGGAAAATTCAGCCGCGGCAGCAATTGCCCGGTGAATACGACTGCGCCGCCCATCACCGACAGCACCAGGGGATGAAGCTCCGCCATTGCCGCGTTGATCTCTTGCGCCATGCGCATCACAGCGGCCTGCACCTGCTGTTCCGAAAAAATAATCTCGGAGTTATTCAATGCGTCCTGCGCGTCTTGCCTGCTCAGCATATCAGGAAATATCTCTCAAATAGGCTGCAAACTCGGCACGTATCTCTTCATGCCTGAGGCCGAATGCGACCTGTGCCTTGAGGTAGCCCAGCTTGGAGCCGCAATCGTAGCGTATGCCGTCAAAACGATAGGCGAGCAATTTTTCCTCATGCATCAGCGACGCGATGCCGTCTGTGAGCTGTATTTCGCCACCTGCCCCCGGCTTGATATGGGCAAGATGATGGAAGATGCGCGGATTCAGTATATAGCGCCCCACCACAGCCAGCGTGGAGGGGGCATCTTCCGGTTTGGGTTTTTCCACGATGCCGTGCACTTGTTCGATATTGGGTTCGATATTGGTCGCGCTGACGATACCATATTGCCTGGTCTGGCTGCGCGGCACATCCTGCACCCCCAGCACCGAGCACTGGTGCCGTGCATACACATCCACCATCTGTTTCATGATCGCCACATCACCGTCGATCAGGTCGTCTGCCAGGATCACCGCGAAGGGCTCATGCTGGATCACCGGCTGTGCACACAGCACCGCGTGGCCCAGGCCCAGCGGCTCGGCCTGGCGGATGTAGATGCAGTTGATATTTTTGGGCACCACTTCCTGCACGATGCGCAGCAATTCCTGCTTGCCCTGCGCTTCCAGCGTCGCTTCCAGCTCGTAGGCCTTGTCGAAGTGATCTTCAATCGCACGCTTGTTGCGCCCGGTGATAAACACCATATCGGTGATGCCTGCGGCGACCGCTTCTTCCACCGCATACTGGATCAGCGGCTTGTCCACCACCGGCAGCATTTCCTTGGCAGTGGCCTTGGTGGCAGGGAGGAAGCGGCTGCCCATGCCGGCAACCGGAAAAACCGCTTTTGTTATCTTTTTCATTTATAAAATTCTTTCTTCAATAATTAACAAAAGCGGTTTTCAGTGCAGGCTAACTTTCGCATGGCGGAAGTTAAGCCAATTGCCGCAGGTAATTGGCGGCCGGAGCTAAAGACAGCTTTCGTTATTTTTTTCATCTAATCAGCTCCTTATTTAAACACTAGGGATACGCTGATTAAGTCGTCATCCCCGCGAAGGCGGGGATCCAGCTCTTTGATTTGACTGGATTCCCGCCTTCGCGGAAACGACAAAATGGACTTAATCAGTGTTTCCCTAACGCTGTAGGAGCTCGACTTGTCGGGCGATTTTTTTGAGGTTCAATCGCCCGACAATCGGACTCCTACGCTGATGCGCAATATTAATCCAGGATTATGTATTTTTGTTTACTTCAAGCAACTGCAAAAACTCCTGTTCGTCCAGCACTGTAACACCCAGTTCCTGCGCCTTGTCGAGCTTGCTGCCCGCCTCCGCACCGGCCACCACATAATTCGTCTTCTTCGATACGCTGCCGCTGACCCTTGCACCCAGTGCCTCCAGCAGCGCCTTGGCCTCCTCGCGGCTCATGTTGAGAGTGCCGGTGAGGACGAAAATTTGCCCGCTCAATGGCAGCGTCGCGGACGCCTCTCCATCGTGCTCGGGCCAATGCATGCCGCTGGCGCGCAATTGCCTGATTACGTCAATATTGTGCTGTTCCGCAAAAAACTCAACTATGCTTTGCGCTACAACCGGTCCCACATCGCGCACTTGTTGCAGACGCTCGGCATCGGCAGCCATGAAATTATCCAGGGAGCCGAAGTGTCGCGCCATATCTTTCGCTGTGGTTTCGCCCACATTGCGTATGCCCAGCGCGTAAATAAAGCGTGCCAGCGTGGTTTTTTTGCTGTGCTCGATCGCCGCCAGCAGATTGTTGGCGGACTTTTCGCCCATGCGCTCCAGATTGGCCAGGTCAGCCAGTTTCAGTTGGTATAAATCTGCGGGGGTGTGCACTAAATTCTGGTCAACCAGTTGTTCGACCAGCTTGCCGCCCAGGCCTTCAATGTCGATGGCGAGGCGGCTGGCAAAATGCCACAGCGCCCGCTTGCGCTGCGCCGGGCAGTACAGGCCGCCGCTACAGCGCCAGGTTGACTCTTCCTCTTCCTTGCTAACCTTTGAACCGCACACCGGACAGGTGGGGTGACGCTGGTGCAGATCAAAGCGTTTCGGCTCCGGCTGCGGACGCTTTTCCAGCACGACGCGCGCCACTTCCGGGATCACGTCGCCGGCACGGCGCACCACCACGGTGTCGCCCACGCGTATATCCTTGCGATCTATCTCATCCTGGTTGTGCAGGGTGGCATTGGTCACCGTGACGCCGCCGACAAACACCGGCGCCAGCCTTGCCACGGGGGTCAGCGCGCCTGTTCTGCCTACTTGCACTTCGATCTCCAGCACCGTGGTCAGCGCTTCCTCCGCCGGAAATTTATGCGCGATAGCGAAGCGCGGTGCGCGTGACACGAAGCCCAGCTGCTGCTGCAGGGCAATATCATTGACCTTGTACACCACGCCGTCGATGTCGTAGGCCAGGCTGGCGCGCTGCTCGCCAATGTCGCGATAGAATTCCAGCAGGCCCTGCACGCCGCGCACCACGCCGCACTGCTTGGCCACCGGCACGGCCATGCTTTTCAGCCACTGCATTTGTTCGCCATGCGTGAGCGGCAACGCCATGCCTTCTACCGCGCCCACGCCATAGGCAAAGAAGCTCAGACGGCGGCTGGCGGTGATGCGCGAATCCAGCTGGCGCAACGAACCTGCGGCAGCATTACGCGGATTGGCAAACAGCTTGTCGCCCTTGTCAGCCTGCGCCTGGTTCAATGCCAGGAAATCGCGCTTCATCATCAGCACTTCACCGCGCACTTCAACCAGCGGCAGGGCCTGCGGCAAACGCAGCGGCAGCGCACGCACGGTGCGCAGGTTTTCGGTGACGTCCTCGCCCACGCTGCCATCGCCGCGCGTGGCACCCTGCACGAAGATGCCATCTACGTAGGTCAGGGTAATGGCCAGGCCGTCGAATTTCGGCTCGACTGCATATTCAATTTGATGCATCCCCAATGCATCGCGCACTCGCTCGTCAAACGCCAGCACTTCCTCGTCGCTGAAGGCGTTGTTGAGCGAGAGCATGGGGGTGCGGTGCACCACCTCGGCAAACACTTTCAGGGGTTTTGAACCGACGCGATGGGTAGGCGAATCGGGGGTGGAAAGTTCGGGATGCTGCGTTTCCAGGTCCTGCAACTCGCGAAACAGCGCATCGAATTCCGCATCCGATATTACCGGACTATCTAGTTGATAATACTGAATATTATGACGTTCAATTTCTTTGCGCAGCCAGGCACAGCGCTCTGCCGGTGTTTTGCCCATTATGAAAACAGCCTGCGCGCCTGGGCACTACCTGGCTGGATATCCGCAGCGAGCATGCGTTGTTCTATCGCAACTATCTGCTCGCGTATCTGGGCCAGGCTTGCATCGTTCAGAACGGCCAGGTGATCGTCCACCATTGCGGCGCCCAGATCCTGCGACAACTGGCGTGCCAGCACGACCATGTCGTCAAAGCGCTGTGCAGGCTGCGCCACACGCGGCACATCCAGCAGCAGGGTCAAACCTTTGACGCGCATATGATTGAAGGTGTGGTGCTGAAAGGGGGTGGTGTCCACATTGCTCAGGCTATACACGGCGAAACCGCGCGCATCCAGCAGATGAAACGCACCGTCAGCCTGCAAGCTCATGCCCTGCAACTGCGCCACTTGCGCGATCTCATTGGCTGGCAGCGAGATCTCGCCATTGGGCAGCAAATTGATGCCGATCATCTGGTCCACTTCGGCACAGAACGCGTCCAGCCGCTGTGCATAGTTTGCAGAATCCTCGACATCGGACATTGTGGTTTCAGCCTGCAAATTCGCGCTGATTTCCCGCGCCAGGTCGCGGAAATCGCTGAGCCGCGCCGCGCTCACCGCACCCGCCCGGTTCGCCAGTTGCAGACCCAGCCTGAAGGCGCTGTAGCTTGCGTGGCTGTCGGCAATGACTTTTTCCCACACGCCGCTGGCGGCATTCTGGCCGCAGGCATTCACGTTTTTGCCAAAATCGAAGCGCCGCTGCCACAAGGGCGCCAGTCCGCTGGCATTGGCCATGCTGATGGGAAAAATCTCGATGATGTAATCCGTCGCCACATCCAGCAAGGTGCACACTTCGTCCGGCGTGTTCGCTCTTGCTTTCTCTGCCACAGCTGGTTTTTGCGGCTCGGCAACCTCCATCAGCGTATCGAGCTGTTGCGGCGTTACACCATGGTACAGTGCATCTTCATGCGGTTTGAATGCATCGCCAAATTTGCGCTGATACTGCCGCTGCTGCCAGAAATTATAGAGATAGACCGCCACTATCACGGCAATGCCTATGCCTAGCAAGCTGATCTGTAATTCGCTCATATTGGGAACCGTCTGTGTAACAATTTGGATGTATTCATGGTGGCGCTTTACGAAGTTTGCATTATCGCAAGCCGCACCTTAAATGGCAAAGGCAGTCATACCGGACGGCTGGCGACACCCGATTTCTGCTCAGGCCAGTGGCAACTCTGCTGTGCCGGAGCCGATGCTGGCAACCGCATGCAAGGCCTGCATAAACTCATGTTGTTCGTGCAATTGCGCTTCGCTCAGCGGATGGGGACGTCCGCGCATCTGCGCCAGACGCGCCTTGCTGGTCGCGGGCATTTCCCATTTCAGTCCCGCCAGCAGTTCGTCTGCCAGATCAGGGCGGTTGCACACCAGCACCATGTCACATCCTGCCTGCAGCGCCGCTTCCGCCCGCTGCACGATGCCGCCCGCCACGGTTGCCCCTTCCATGCTGAGATCGTCGCTGAAGATGACGCCTTCGAAGCCCAGTTCGCCGCGCAAAATATCCTTCAGCCATTTCTTCGAAAATCCGGCCGGCTGGCTGTCCACATTGGGATAGATGACATGGGCGGGCATCACCGCGGTGAGGCCGAAGTTCACCATCTGGCGGAAGGGTATCAGGTCGCACAGCTCGATGTCGGTGTAGCTGCGCTCATCTACCGGGATCTCAAGATGCGAGTCGGCACGCACAAAGCCGTGGCCGGGGAAGTGCTTGCCTACCGTGTGCATGCCGCCCTGTCTCAGCCCCTGCAGCAGGCTGTGTGCAAGCTCGGCTATGGCCTGCGGTTCGGAGTGGAAGGCGCGGTCGCCGATCACGCCGCTGCTGCCATAGTCCACGTCGAGCACCGGGGTGAAGCTGAAGTCCACGCCGCAGGCGCGCAGTTCGGCAGCCAGCACAAAGCCCGCCTGCTGCGCCAGATGTTTGGCGCGCTTGGGGTGTTCGTCCCAGATCTTGCCCAGTTCGCGCATCGGCGGTATGCGCGTAAAACCCTCGCGGAAACGCTGTACGCGGCCGCCCTCATGATCCACTGCAATCAGCAGCGGCGGGCTGCGCAGCGCATGGATGCCGGCGGTGAGCTCGGTGAGCTGGCGGGTGGAGACATAATTGCGCGAGAACAGGATGACTCCGCCCACCAGTGGGTGGCGTAAGCGCGCCTCGTCCTCTGGCGTGAGTGTTGTTCCTGCAATATCCAGCATGACCGGGCCAATTCCCATTAGTTTGCTCCTTCTAAAATCACAAATGCAACGGCGATTTCGCGCTCGTCGCTGATGCTGAGATGATGCCGGGTGACACCCATTTTCTTCAAATAGGCAGCCAGCTCAGCTGAAAACATAAATGTCGGCTTGCCCAGCGGATCGTGGGTCACGGTGATTTGCGTCATGCTCACCGGATGGCGCAAGCCGGTGCCGGCGGCTTTGGCCAGCGCCTCTTTGGCGGCAAAGCGTTTCATCAACAGACGCGCCGGGTGTGCGTGCTTGTGGAATTCAGGCATCTCCTCCTGGCTCAGGATGCGCCGCGCAAAACGTTCGCCATAGCGCAGGTGTAACGATTCTATGCGTGCCAGTGCTGCGATGTCGGTGCCGATGCCCAATATCATGATTGAAGTAGCGGCATCATGGCTGGGGAGTAAGCAATGCTTTCATTTTTTTTACCGCCTGTTCCAGACCGATGAACAGCGCTTCGGAGATGATGGCGTGGCCGATGTTCAGTTCGCAGATCTTGGGGATAGCCACGATAGGCTGCACGTTGTGATAGTTGAGGCCATGCCCCGCGTTCACCTGCAGGCCCAGCGCGTCGCCATGTGCCACGGCATGCTGGATGCGCGCCAGTTCGTGCGCCTGTTGCGGCACACTGCTCGCATCCGCATATTTTCCGGTGTGAATTTCCACCACCGGCGCGCCCGCTGCGCGCGCAGCATCCAGCTGGTTTTTATCCGGATCGATAAACAGCGACACGCGGATTCCCGCTTCGGCGCATTTGGTGCAGGCATGTTTCACCTGATCGAAATAGCGCAGCACATCCAGGCCGCCTTCGGTGGTGAGTTCTTCACGACGTTCCGGCACGAAGCATACGTCGTGCGGCTTGATCTTCAATGCAAAAGCCAGCATCTCGTCGGTGATGGCGCTCTCCAGATTCATGCGTGTCTGCAGCATGTCGCGCAATATCTCCACGTCTCGATCCTGTATGTGGCGGCGGTCTTCACGCAGGTGCAGGGTGATGGCATCGGCGCCGGCCGCTTCGCCGATCAGCGCTGCTTGCAGCACATTGGGGTAGCGCGTGCCGCGCACCTGGCGCAGGGTGGCGACGTGGTCGATATTCAGGCCCAGTTTTATCATTACAGTTCCTTCCAAAAAGCCATGTTTTATAGTAACAATCTTACCGTCATATTCGCAGGGTGCGCCAAGCGCACCATGGTGCGTGGGACGCACCCTACAAAACTGCCGCTACAGCTTGGTCAAATCTTTAATCAATTCGCGCGTATGCAGCATTTTCCCGCCCAGATGATGGTTCAGCAACATGCGCATCAGCTGCTTGCCCTGGCGCGCGCTGTGCGCATCGCTGTAATCATCGGCCGCCATATCCTGCAGGGTTTTGCCGGATACCGGCAAGCCGTCTGCCGCATGCGCAGTGTCGCGCACTGCTCCGCGCTCAACCACATAGCGATAGGATAATGCGGGATCGATAGCCTTGGCGCTGCCTGCTTCATGCTCCAGCAAAAGCGCATAGCCCAGCTCCTGCAATAAATGCTTTTCAAAGCAGCGCAGCGTGGAGGCCATATCCGCGCCGTGGGCCAGGCGCTGCAGGGTGTGCTGGTAGTAGTCGAATAGCTGTTCGTGCGGATCGTCGCGTACCATCAGGTTGAGCAGCAATTCGTTCAAATAAAAACCGCACAGCAGCGCCGTGCCCTGCAACAGCGGCTGTCCGCCTTGCCACTCGGCGCTGTGCAGGGTGCGCACTTCATGCTTGCCAAACCAGCTTAACGACAGCGGCTGGAAATTCATCAGCAGTCCGCGCACCGCCGATTTCGGGCGGCGTGCACCGCGCGCCACCAGCGGTACACGGCCATGGCGGCGGCTGAATACTTCCACCAGCAGACTGGTCTCGCGGAATGGATAGCTGTGCAGCACAAACGCGGGTTCGTCTTCTAAGCGGTTTTTATGCGCTTGCATCATAAGCAGAATTTAACTTATTCGTAGCCCAGGCTCTTCAGCATCTGCGCACTGTCTGCCCAGCCGCTGCGCACCTTGATCCATACTTCAAGGAAGACCTTGCCGTCAAACAGCCTCTCCATATCCAGCCTGGCCTGGGTCGCAATTTCCTTGAGCTTTTCGCCGTTCTTGCCGATCAGCATGGCCTTGTGCGCGTCCTTGTCCACCAGGATCGCCGCGTGGATGCGGCGCATCTTGCCATCCATCTTGAACTGTTCGATCACCACGCTGACCGAATAAGGCAGCTCTTCCCCGGTAAAGCGGAATACTTTTTCGCGCACGATTTCGGCGGCGAGGAAGCGCTCATTGCGGTCGGTCACCTCGTCTTCGGGATAGATTTTTTCGCCCTCGGGCAGGAACGGACGAATCGCATCGAGCAGGGTATCGAGTTGCTTGTCGTGTTTGGCGCTCACCGGCACGATGGCGGTAAATTCGCGTTCCTTGGAAATTTCCTGCATAAAGGGCAGCAGCTCGCCCTTGTCTTCCATGCTGTCCACCTTGTTGATCACCAGCAGCACCGGCGCATTTTTCGGCAGCAGGTTCATGACCAGACGGTCGCGCTCATCGAAGTGCCGCGCCTCAATCACGAACAGCACCACGTTCACATCGCGCAGGCTGCTGGTCACCACTTTGTTCAGGCCCTTGTTCAGGGTATTCAGATGCTGGGTCTGGAATCCGGGCGTATCCACAAACACGAATTGCGCGTGTTCTTCGGTCAGGATGCCGGTGATGCGGTGACGCGTGGTCTGCGCCTTGCGTGAGGTGATGCTGATCTTCTGCCCGATCAGATGGTTAAGCAGCGTGGACTTGCCCACATTGGGGCGTCCTACGATGGCGATGAAGCCGCTGTGAAAAGGTGTGCTGTCGGTCATAGTGTGCTGTCGGTCATGCTTCCTGGGAAATAGTTGATGGGGAAATAAGTTTTTTGTAAGCGGCATCTGCCGCCATTTGTTCTGCTATGCGCCGGCTGCTTCCTTCCCCGCGCGTCGCCATTTTTAATTGCGCGATGGCACATTCAACCTGAAACACCTGGGCATGCGCTTCGCCCTGTGTTGCGATCACCGTGTACTTGGGCAGCGCCAGTTTGCGGCTCTGCAAATACTCCTGCAGCAATGTTTTTGCATCTTTGCCCAAGGTCAGCACATCGGCTTGGCGGATAAAGGGGATATACAAACCGAGTACCGCTTTCTCGGCGACGACAAAGCCGCCATCGAGAAAAAGTGCGCCGACCAGGGCCTCTAGCGCATCCGCAAGAATTGAAGGGCGTTGCGAGCCCGCACTTTTGCGCTCGCCCTCGCCCAGCAATAACAGCTCGCCCAAATGCAGCTGTTGCGCCAGCGTAAACAATGTTTGCTGGTTAACCAGATTCGAGCGCAATCGCGACAAATCACCTTCGGGCAAATCCGGATAGGTGTCGTGCAGATACTTCGCCACCACGCAATTCACCACGCTGTCACCCAGAAACTCCAGGCGTTCGTTATGCGCCGCACTATGGCTGCGATGGGTTAATGCACGTTGCAGCAACTGCGGCTGCGCAAACACATGGCCTATCTGTCTACACAGTGCGTCTCTATTCATTGAGAATTTATTTGGGGGCTGAAGGATTAAATTCAATCAGCAAACTGACATTGCCAGCCAGCGGAATTTTTTTACTGTAGCTGGCACTCAGCGCGAGCGCTCCACCTTCTTTGCTGATTACCAGATCATCCATCGTCACGCCGGTCACCGAATCCATGGTAATCGCGCGCTTGTAAAAAGAGTCCTTGATTTCAGCAATTGAAGCAGATTGCATCGCCGGATCACGCACTATGGCGTCGAAGGCCTTCTGCACTTTTCCGTTCTCCATATAGGCCGGGATGAGCTTCATGCTAAAGATCGCCAGCCCTCCAAGCAGGGCCAGCACCATAATAAAACCGCCAAAAGAAACTCCAGTTTGCTTTGCCAATGCTTTCATCGTGCATCCCCTTAGTTAATGGTCAGACCTACGCGCTTCAAATCACCAAAATTCATCCATATAAAGAAAGCTTTTCCAACGATCAGCTTGTCCGGAACGAAGCCCCAGTAGCGGCTATCACGGCTGTTGTCACGGTTGTCGCCCATCATGAAATAATGTCCTGCCGGCACCGTACAGCGCATCTCGTCAAAAGTATAACTGCATTGCTCGCGCAGCGGAAACTCTGCAACCGACCCCAGGTGCAATCCCGGAACCTCGGGATTTAGTAATATGTCATGCGCATGGCCACTCAGGTTTTCGTTATAACGCAGGGTATGAACAAAACTCAAGCCGTTGTCGACATAATTGTACTCACCTTCAGTCTTCTGCTCCTGCACCGCGCCATTTACCAGCAACTGTTTGCCGCGGTAAACAATAACGTCGCCCGGCAGCCCCACGATGCGTTTGATATAGTCGACAGAAGGATTTTCAGGGTAGTGGAATACCATCACATCGCCGCGTTGCGGGTTGTTGATTTCAATGATTTTTTTGGAAACTATCGGCAAGCGGATACCATAGGTGAATTTGTTCACCAGGATGAAATCTCCCACTTGCAGCGTCGGTATCATCGAGCCTGACGGAATCTTGAAGGGCTCCACCAAAAACGAACGCAACAGGAAGACCGCCAGGATCACCGGGAAGAAGCTCTTGGCATACTCGACCCACCACGGCTCAGTTTTTTCCTTGCGCCGGGCGCGCAGCACAAAACGGTCCAGCAGCCAGATGCTGCCGGTTACCACCAGGAGCGAAAACATGATTAATGCGAAATCCATCAGTAATTCCCTTTTTTATGTTTCATCTATAACGCCGTTTTATTTTTCATCTATACGCAAGATGGCCAGGAACGCCTCCTGTGGAATTTCCACACTGCCCACCTGTTTCATGCGTTTCTTGCCGGCCTTCTGTTTTTCCAGCAGTTTGCGCTTGCGTGAGATATCGCCGCCATAGCATTTTGCCAGCACGTTCTTGCGCAACGCCTTAACGTTCTCGCGCGAAATAATATTCGCACCGATTGCGGCCTGTATCGCCACGTCGAACATCTGCCGCGGAATCAGCTCGCGCATCTTGGCTGCCACTGCCCGCCCGCGGAACTGGCTGTTGGCGCGATGCACGATGATGGCCAGCGCGTCCACTTTCTCACCGTTGATCAGGATATCGACCTTGACCACATCGGCCGTGCGATATTCCTTGAACTCGTAGTCCATCGATGCATAACCGCGCGAGACGGACTTCAGCTTGTCAAAGAAATCGATCACGATTTCTGCCATCGGCATTTCATACACCAGCAACACCTGCTTGCCGTGATAGCTCATGTTGATCTGCATGCCGCGCTTTTGCGTGCACAGTGTAATCACGGCACCCACATATTCCTGCGGCATATACAGGTTTACCGTCACGATAGGCTCACGGATTTCTTCTATCTTGGATACATCGGGCATCTTCGACGGGTTATCCACCTGCAATATTGTGCCATCGCGCATCACCACCTCGTAGATAACGGTGGGTGCGGTGGTGATCAGGTCCATATCGAACTCGCGCTCAAGACGCTCCTGCACGATTTCCATGTGCAAGAGGCCGAGGAAGCCGCAGCGGAAACCGAAGCCCAGCGCCTGAGATACCTCGGGCGCGTACTGCAATGACGCATCGTTAAGCTTGAGCTTTTCCAGCGAGTCACGCAGCGCTTCGTATTGATTGGACTCAACCGGGAACAGTCCGGCAAACACCTGAGGCTGCACCTCTTTGAAGCCCGGCAGCGCAATTGCAGAAGGATGTGCCTGCAAGGTAATGGTATCGCCCACCTTGGCGTCTTTCAGCTCCTTGATGCCGGCGATGACAAATCCGACCTGCCCGGCAGTGAGCGCTTCGCGTGGCTGAGACTTGGGCGTGAATACGCCGATATGTTCGGTCAGGTGTTGCGCACCCGTAGCCATAAACATGATTTTATCCTTGGGCTTGAGCGTGCCATTTACAATGCGCACGAGCATCACCACGCCGACATAGTTGTCGTACCATGAATCGATAATCAGGGCCTGCAACGGCGCTGACGGGTCACCCTTGGGTGACGGTATTTTTGCAATGATTGCTTCAATCACATCTTCCACGCCCAAGCCGCTCTTGGCGGAACAACGCACCGCATCCTGGGCATCGATGCCGATCACTTCCTCGATTTCCAGTATGGCGTTTTCAGGATTGGCCGATGGCAGGTCGATTTTGTTGATGACCGGCACCACTTCGACGCCGAGATCCAGCGCGGTGTAGCAGTTGGCAACGGTCTGCGCTTCCACGCCCTGTGCAGCATCCACCACCAGCAGTGCGCCTTCACAGGCGGACAGGGAACGGGACACCTCGTAGGAGAAGTCCACATGCCCAGGTGTGTCGATCAAATTCAGATTGTAGATATGCCCATCGCGCGCCTTGTAGTTCAATGCTGCCGTCTGCGCCTTGATGGTGATGCCGCGCTCGCGTTCGATATCCATGGAGTCGAGTACCTGCGCCTCCATCTCGCGATCAGACAGCCCCCCACAGAGTTGAATGATACGATCAGCCAGGGTGGATTTGCCGTGGTCGATATGGGCGATGATGGAGAAATTACGGATATATTGCATCAAGTTAATGTTGTCCAAAAGAAGGTACTAGCAAAACTGGTTCCGCACTGGCGCTTCAAAAGAAAATCCCGCCAATTCCGGCAGTTATTCGCAAAGGGCGAATTCTAGCCGATTTTGACGGGATTAGCTGCTACTTGCATTGTGTTGCAGCGCCGGGGAGCCTGTCGATACTTCGAGATGCCATTGCCACGACAGACTGGCTGGCCGCACAGGCCGCTTTACAGGAACTCCTTACTTTTCATCGAGCTTGATGGCGATATAAGAGATAGCTTCGCCGCGGCGCACCCGCAAAGCCACATTACGCGCCTTGGGGATTGCCTTCAGCACGCTGTTTAACTGCTCTACGCTGACGATCGGCGTATTGTTGAGGTCGAGAATAATGTCTCCGCGCTGCAGTTCACCGCGTACATTGCCGCCTCTCACCTCTTCAATCAGCAAACCGCCTTCTATTTCCAGTTGTTTTGTCTGCTCCTCGGTCAACTCAACGACAGCGATACCGAGTCGCGCAACCTGCTCTCCGGAAGAGTCAACTTTAGCGGCACGCACGGTCCGTCCATCCCCGGGCATTTCAGCGACAGTCAAATTCACCTCTTTGGTCGCGCCCTTGCGCCACAGTTGCACCGCAACCTTGCTGCCGGGCTGGGTGCCAGCAACCATACGCGGCAGATCCCTGGACACGTCAACCACTTTTCCATCAAACTTGAGGATCACGTCGCTGGCCTGTATGCCGGCCTTGTCTGCCGGCCCGCCTTTTTCCACGGCTGAAATCAGTGCGCCTGATATTTTATGCAGGCCGAACGACTCGGCCAATTCCTGTGTGACCTCCTGAATGACGACGCCGATACGGCCGCGCGTCACTTTCCCGGAAGCGCGCAACTGATTGGCAACCTCCATCGCCACATCGATCGGTATGGCAAAGGAAAGTCCCATGTAGCCACCGGAGCGGCTGTATATCTGCGAATTAATACCGACTACCTCGCCTTTCATGTTGAACAGAGGCCCGCCCGAATTACCGGGGTTGATTGCCACGTCAGTCTGAATAAATGGCACAAAATTTTCCTGTTGCAGGGAACGTCCCTTGCCGCTGACGATGCCCGCAGTCACGCTGCTGTCAAAACCGAAGGGGGACCCGATTGCCAGTACCCACTCACCGACTCGAAGTATCGCCGGATCTCCCTGAGTGACCTTGGGCAATCCCGTCGCCTCGATCTTGAGCAGTGCCACATCGGTGCGCCTGTCCGCACCAATTACCCTGGCCTTAAACTCGCGCTGATCCGTCAAGCGCACGGTGATCTTGTCGGCCGCATCCACGACATGCGCATTGGTCAGGATGTAGCCATCCGCACTGATAATAAAACCCGATCCCAGGGAGTGGGTTTCCTGCTCACGTGGCATGGGTGAACCGAAGCGGCGGAATAATTCGGCCAGCGGATCGCCCTCGGGCAAACCTGGAATAGGTGGCACGCCCTGGACGCCTTGAACCATTTGAGTAGTGCTCACATTCACCACCGCAGCGCCCTGTTTTTCAACCAGGGTGGTGAAATCAGGCAAGTCCTTTGCGGCAAGCGATTGTGCAAACAATCCGAACAGCACGAATGCAAAAATTTTCTTCAACATTTCCCTTTTCCTTCGTTCTCGATATGCAGTTGATACAAACACCTTAATCAGATGACAAAATCACCGGCTGCGCAACCGATGCCAAGCGCCGCCGCAACGACAATCCTTTTACCAGCACAAAACCCGATGCCAAGCCCATGAGACCGCCCAACGCCGAATAGCTATCGCTGCTCGCCGCATCACTCGCCCAATGCGCGCCGATAATCGCGCCACCCAGCAACAATACCAACGGCAGCATATACACCACGAGAGCGCTGCGCAGCAAGACTCCGTCAGCCAGCGTAACCTGCACCAAAGCGCCTACTTGCGCATTGCCGTCATTGCGAACGTGAAATCGTCGCGGCTCGCTGCAAAATAACTGAGACAGCTTGCCACTGCCGCAGCCATTTTCACTGTCACAGCTACCGCAGCCGCCGCCCTGAGTGGATTCAACCAGGGCATCATTGCCCTCAACACGAATCACGATGGCACGCGTTTCTATCATTTGTGCTGCCCTCCATTATGTACCGACTCGGCCACTTGTATCACCGTGCGCGGCGGCACTTCTCCAACCACCGTCAATAAATTGCCATCCAGCACCTTGGTGAAAACCTGGATCACGCCCCTGCTATACAAGCCCTGCTTTACGCCAGGCTTATCGCCCAGCTTCTCGATGAATACTGAAATTCCGGCCAGTCCGTCGGAATAGACAAGATGCGTTACCGGTACGGCGTTACCCCGCAAATGCCGAGTCACTTCTGTGATTTTTTTAAAACCGGCAGGCAGTGCATACACTCTCCATCCGCTTTCACTGGGTACCGTACGCGCACTCTGGGTGGATGCGGTATTGCCTGATGCGTTTGGCTCTGCTGCTCTATTCTGCGCCATCCATTTGCGGTCAAGGTCACCGCCTATGTTCAGTTGTGTGAATGCATATTGTTCGATGAGGTGCGCATTTTCATCCTGAACCTCTGCCTTCAGCAACAAACCGGAATCACTATGCGCCCACATCTTGTGCGTATATCGCATCTTGTCTCGGGGTTGAAAAATAATGCTGTGAGCATTAAATCCCGCAACCCGGTCCTCTTCGCCGTGACGGATCAGATAGTTCTCCTGCAGCAGCGACAACTGCTCTGGCAACAGCGCGGGAAATGTGCGCGCACCATCACGCTTGGCCACCATCATCTTGCGGTCGCCGAGATAGCACCATATTTCATTGTTTTTCCGTATTATTTCACTGCGCTCGCCATCCAGACCTTCCAGTCTCTCATGCTCATTCTCGCCATCTGCGATATGAGTGATGCGTGAAGTCTCAACGTAATTTCCGGATTGGTAGATGAATGTGCCGCTGTAGTCGGTTCGATGGGCCGCAAAAACTATCTTCTTTAACAAATTCAAGTCATCTTGCGATATTGGCTCAGCTAAAACGCCTGATACCGCGAACAACAGTGCAAAAGCCAAACCAATTTTGAGTTTCAGTATGGAAATTATCACTACTGCCCCGCCACTGTTTGTCTGACCGCCACAGTGCGGATATATGATGCCGCACCTCGCACATCGCTGCTGGGAGAGAATTCCTTGTGAGCCAGCAGATAATCGTTCATTGCTTCATTGATGGGAAGGCTGACATTACTCTCGGCATTGGCGGGCTGCCGAGCCATCTGAATGGCCGGTTCGGTATACAGCTTCACCGACAGCCAAGCCAGAAAAGCTATCGCCATAATGGATGCCACAGCAGACATCGCAAACACGCCGGCTACTGAGTTGCGCCGGCTGTGAGGTGCCAAAACCGTAGGCTCAGCATGCAGTCGTTCGACAAAAGCGGCATGCATGTTCATGGATATATAATCCGGCTGGCGCAAAGCATCGCCGATTAAATGATAGGTCAACCATTCCTGTTGAGCTTCAGGATGACGTTTAATCTTGCCCAGCAATTCGTCTGCCTCGTCCCCGCACAACTCACCATCCATCAATGCTGAAATATCTTGTTTCATGCTTACCACCTCTTGGCCTGACTAGTACCCAACAGCGGGCGTAAATTAGTTGCAATCGATTCTCTCGCCCGGAATATTCTGGATCGCACCGTTCCTATCGGGCAATTCATTATTTCGGAAATTTCTTCGTAGCTCAATCCTTCAATTTCACGCAGGGTCAATGCGGTGCGCAAGTCCTCGGGCAGCTGCAACAATGAGGTATTCACGACCCCGGCCACTTGCTTGCTCATCAATTCATTTTCAGGCGTATTTACATCCTGCAGCAATTCCGACCCCTCAAAGTCTTCTGATTCCTCAGCATCAAACTGCGTACTCGTCGGTGCACGCCTGCCCAGCGTCACTAAATAATTTTTAGCAGTATTGATACCTATACGATAAAGCCATGTATAAAAGGCACTTTCACCGCGAAATGCGGGCAAAGCACGATATGCCTTGATGAACGCCTCTTGCGTCACATCCTCGGCCTCAGCGGAGTCACGCACAAAGCGTGAGATTAGACGCCCCAACCTGCGCTGATATTTGGCCACCAGTAATTCAAAGGCGTGCTTATCACCGCGTTGAGCGCGTTCCACCAATTGCTGATCGACTTCCTTGTCGCCCATTCCCGGTTACCCCAGACTATAATTTCATTGCTCACAAAACAAGGAGCAAACTTTATTCTAGTATAACCTCACAGGCACTTAGCGTCAGCATTGCCTGATATATTCTCAAAGACACAAATATCCTGATTTAGTTCACAACAATGCATGATTTCAGAGCATACAATTTGACCCGCATTAATTTGCTATAGTCTATAGTTCGGACTAAGGAATAACAGAAACCCTCCCAATAATGTTGAAATTTGACTCACTTATCATCGGCAGCGGCTTGGCCGGCCTGTCATTGGCACTGAAGCTGGCCGGCCAGCAGAAAGTTGCTGTCATCACAAAAAAATCATTGCTGGATGGGGCGAGCGCCTGGGCACAGGGCGGCATCGCGGCGGTGCTGTCTCCGGATGACTCATGGGAAGAGCATATCAATGACACGCATATAGCCGGTGCAGGCCTGTGCGATCCCGCCACCACGCGTTATGTGGTTGAGAACGGCAAGTCAGCAATAGACTGGCTGATAGCACAAGGTGTTCCATTCAGCCGCGACAGCGACAACAGCTACCACCTGACACGTGAAGGTGGACATAGCCACCGCCGCATTATCCATGCCGCAGATGCCACCGGCCTGGCGGTGCAACAAAGCATTGCGGCCAAGGTGATGGCACACCCCAATATTACATTGCTGGAACAGCACATCGCCATCGACCTGATAACAGGCAACAAGCTGGGATTGCACGACAACCGCTGCTACGGCGCTTACGCACTGAACACCTTGAGCGGCGAAATCATCACCATCAGCGCTCACAATACCACCTTGGCAACGGGCGGTGCCGGCAAGGTGTACCTCTATACCACCAATCCGGACACGGCCACAGGGGATGGCATTGCGATGGGCTGGCGTGCCGGATGCAGGGTGGCGAATATGGAATTTATCCAGTTTCATCCCACCTGCCTGTATCACCCGCATGCCAAATCATTTTTAATCAGCGAGGCCGTGCGCGGCGAAGGCGGCATACTCAAATTACCGGACGGCACCCCCTTTATGGCGAGGCACGATGCCCGCGCCGAACTGGCCCCGCGTGATGTGGTAGCGCGCGCCATCGACTTCGAAATGAAAACCCACGGTCTGGATTGCGTTTATCTGGATATATCACATCAGAGCAAAGAGTTTCTGCAGCAGCACTTCCCCAATATCTATGCCCGCTGCCTGGAGCTGGGTATCGACATTTCGCGCGAACCCATTCCCGTAGTGCCGGCCGTACATTTCACCTGCGGCGGCATCATGGCCGATTTGCATGGCCGCACCGACGTCGACCATCTGTATGCGATTGGTGAAACGTCATATACCGGACTGCATGGTGCCAACCGTCTGGCCAGCAATTCACTGCTCGAATGCCTGGTGTTTGCCGAAGCGGCTTCCATCGATATACTCGCCCAACAAGCCGAAGGTCTTATTCAACTGCCCGAATGGGATGAAAGCCAGGTAACGGATGCGGACGAGGCGGTGGTGATCTCACACAACTGGGCCGAGTTGCGCCGCTTCATGTGGGACTACGTTGGCATTGTGCGCACAAGCAAAAGATTGCAGCGGGCACAGCACCGCATCCAGCTGTTGCACGAAGAAATCAATGAGTATTACAACCATTTTCATGTCAGCGCCGACTTGCTTGAACTCAGGAATCTGGTATTGAGCGCCGATCTCATTGTGCAGTGCGCACTATCACGTCACGAAAGCCGCGGCCTGCATTACAGTAAAGATTATCCGGAAACACTGCCGCTGGCGATACCAAGCATCCTGACGCCACCCAATTACGAGCTTTCGGTGTGACACCGTGATCCGGGGAAAGCTGGAGAATCATTAATTTCAGCCGCCCCATTTCAACAGCATGCGCAACTCACGGAAGCGTTCCGTATCCATGCTGTCCGGAAAAATTACGACTGAACGCGTTCTCTTTTCCCCCTGTGGCAAAACATTCAAAATGGTGAGAACCGGGGTCCACGCTGTCACTTGATATTGACCATACACTTCGCTGCCCGCGCGCGAGAACAATGTAATATTGATGCCCTCAATGCGTATCGCAACAGGCGATGAAGATAACGAGAGCCAGGCATCACGTCTGAAATAATAGGCAAGAGAACCCGCCAACAAAACGGCAAATGCAGCTTTTACCAGAACGGTTAGTGGCAGCAGAAAAACGATCAGTGTGGCAAGGAAATGAACAGCAAACAGCAAAACCGAGCAGATACGGGAGGGGTACAGCTTAAAAACAGTAGGCCCCCCGATTTCAGCAACTGAAGGGCATGCCTGACTCACTACTTGAAGACAAACACCGAAAGCAGGCCCAGCACAACCACTACGACAACGGCTATGATCAGTAAATTTCCTCTTCCCGAACCTGCGTTTTCAGCCGGCCTGCCCTGATAGGAATCTTTGACAGGCATCGCCCTGGGCTTGGAGAAAACGGGCGGCTCAATCTTGGGCTTAGGCGTTAAAGGCAAGGTAGCCACCGATGAGTCAGGGCTCACCCTGTTGATATCCTTAAGATCAGGAATGGGCATTTTAAACGTTTTTGAAAACTCCTCGACCTCTTCAATCGTGCCCGTCATCGCGGCCAGACGCATGGTAGCTGCGGCAGAGTCAAACGCGGCAGACAAACCCAGGGTTGGCACCGGCCTGGATTCATCTTCGCTGGTATCCACATGTTTGCCCACATGAATAGCATCAGGCCGTTTCACGCTCGATGCAACCGTTGACCTGGGCTGGGCCACATTATGGGCGCTGGTGGGGCGTGGCAACCTGTCGCGACAGGCATACAAATCGCCAGCGAACTCTTTGGCGTCCTGATAGCGGTGCTCCAGCTTCTTTGCCAGTGCCTTGGCCACAATAAAATTCAGCATTTCCGGCACATTGGGACTCAGTGTACTGGGCGGAGGCGGCACGCTATTCAACGTTTGATACATGATGGCATTAATGTTCTCGCCGGCAAACGGTGCTTGTCCGGTAAGCATTTCATACAGCATGACGCCCAGCGAGAAAATATCCGAACGCTGGTCGGTCTGCTTGCCCACCACCTGTTCCGGAGACATGTATTTGGGGGAGCCCAGCACCATACCGGTCTGTGTGCGCACGGCGGCTGATGCCATGCGTGCAATGCCAAAATCGGTTATTTTCACATGACCATCACGTACGATCATGATATTGGACGGCTTGACATCACGATGCACGATCCCATTCTCATGCGCATAGGCCAAGCCCTGCGCAACCTGCGCCACTACATTGATCACCTGCTCAACCGGCATACGCTTGCCATCATTGAGGATATCCCTTAGCTCACGGCCTTGCAGAAACTCCATTGCAATGTAGGCAATTTCACCACTTTTGCCCACATCGTAAATGGTGACAATATTGGGGTGACTTAAGCGACCTGCGGCTTTGGCCTCTTGATAGAAACGTGATTCGTACTCATCCTTTTCGTCCATCGCCAGACTCAGGTTAATGGTCTTTATTGCGACGATACGATCAATCAACGGGTCAACTGCCTTATAGACAGTACCCATCGCGCCCTGACCCAGCTCACCGATAATATTGTAGCGGCCCAGCTGGCTAATCATAAATCCGACCACGGTTGGTATTTGTATAAACGCTCATAACTTATTTTGCAAATTTGCTTTTCACACTTCGGAATGCCGGACCCCAGAGCGGATGACCAGCCTCCGCTGTATCCAGATTGAAATTAGGATCAATTTCAAGCGCCTTTTTAAAGTAGTCACGGCACATTGCTTCCCGGCCTGATACACACTGAATAAATGCAAGGTATTTATATGCCTTGACCTGCTCTGGTTTGCCGCTTAAACCTGTGTCAAGCACACCTTGCAGAGCCATGATGGAAGCCTGGTAGTTGCCTTCCTCATAACTCAGCACACCATAATTCAATTTTTTATCCGTGGGCGTAGCCGCGCCACCGGCATGCGCCGCATCGCACGCAAAAGGATTCCATGTTTTCGTGGTCTGGCATCCGCTCATCAAGAGCACGGCCAATCCGCCTAAAAATATTGTACGTAAGTGCAATTTGACAAAGCCCATTATTCGGTTAATTGGCGAAAGTATGTTTAATGTTTAATTTTTCGCCCACTTTAGGCTGAATCGTCTGTTTATAAACAGGAAAATTGGAATTTCTAATTTCAATTTCGTGTTTGCCTGGTGCAACCTGCAATTCTATCAGAGGAGGTGAAACACCCTGCATTCTGCCGTCAAGGTAAACCTCTCCCCATGGCAACACCACCAGGCTCATTACGGCTGCAGCACCGGTGGTTTCTTCCAGGGTACGCACCCTGGCAATACTCGGTTTATCCATCTTTTTGGCAGAATTAACCTTTGCGGTTTCGTTCATGACTTTTACTGCTTCAGATTTTTTCACTGCGAATCCGGCAACGGACGATGTCGCCTGCGCAGCATCAGGATAATAACGCACCACCACCTGTTTCACCGGTGCAATTGAGCCTCGTTTTACAACAGGTAGAACTGCCGCCACCAGCAGCAGTGATAGCACGGGGGCAGCAAGATACAAAATCCGCTGCCTGTTGCTGGCATTTTGGTATGCGCCATAAATTCCGCCAGCCCATTTGCCGACTCCATGCATCAGTTCGGCTGCTGCTTTTTTTACTTTGACTATTATTTCCGAATTTTTTTTTGTCAGCGAGAACTCGCCAGGATAGCCAATCGCATAAACTTCATGCTCGCGCACATGCTTGTCAGTACGCGAACCCTGGTAATGAAACATCCCTGCGTATTCCTGCGAAATTCTAGATACCGCATCGTAGTAAGAGCGCGAAACCAGCAGCTGCCCGATATCGGCAAAGCCCATCACACGCTGTGCTACATTGATGCCGTCACCTACGATATTAGGCTGGTTGTTAATATCCTTAACCAGACGCACCGGCCCCAGATTGATGCCCATCCTCACCAGCAACGGCGGATCCATATGCACACCCGCGGTAAGCAGGCTTTCACGCATACTCAGGCCAACCTTGAGCGCATCTTCGATGTCGCCGAGGAAGCTGATTGCGGCACCGTCGCCGGTGTCCAGGATAATGCGATCTCTTACGGGAATATCATCAAGCGCGGTCGACAAAAAGACGTTAAAGCCTTCCTTCAGGGAAATTTGCCCCGAAACGGCTTTTTGTGAATATTCCACAATATCCAGAAACAACACACTGCATATTATGGTTTTATTATCCCGCTCTTCCATTCTTTCCTGTCGTATGTATCTTAGAATAAGTGTGTGGCCGCTTGCCGCGGATTATAACTTTATTTAACAATCTTACCCAAGCCCAAGGATTTTAATGATAGTTATGCTTTCACGCCAGCTTTAGTTTTATTGCGGCCACCGCGAGTGACAGCTGCGCCGGGCTTGCGTCCGCCCTTCGCAGATTCCAGCCTGCCATCTTTGGCAGACCCGGCTTGCCTGCCTTTGCCAGATTCAATCCGATGATCTTTGCGCTGGAACGGATTAGCCTTTTCTTTTGACTTGCTATCCACGCCGCGAGCAACCTGAACGGGTTCAACCTCTTCATCGGGTTGCGCAGCAAGACCAACCCAATCGAGGATCATATTCACTTCACCTTCGCCCAGTTCGGCCATCTTGCCGCGCTTGATACTGGGTGGCAGATTGATAATTCCAAACCGTACCCGCATCAGCCGGCTGATGGTTAAATTCAGCGCCTCGAAGGTGCGCCGCACCACGCGGTTACGCCCTTCTTTCAACACCAGGCGATACCAGTGATTGAAGCCCTCGCCACCTTCGTCGGTGAGCTTTTCAAACTTGACCAGCCCGTCTTCCAGCTCTATGCCCTGCTTGGTCATCTGACGCATCTGCTCCGGAGTCATCTCTCCCTGCACCCGCACCGCATACTCGCGCTCGACTTCAAATCGCGGATGCATCAAGCGGTTCGCCAGCTCGCCCGAGGTGGTAAAAATCAGCAGGCCGCTGGTGTTGTAGTCGAGGCGGCCAATGGCTATCCACTTCATGCCGCGCAACTTGGGCAGCTTCTCAAAAACATTGGTGCGCTTTTCAGGGTCGTCACGGCTGACAATCTCGCCTTCCTGCTTGTGATACAGCAACACGCGCGGATAGTCTTTATCTTCCTGTGCCTTGACGTGCACCGTACGCTTGTCCGCGCGCAGCACATCGCCTTCGACCACGCGCATACCCAGGGTGGCAGGTTCACCGTTCACCGTTACGCGACCCGCGGCTATCCATTCCTCCATCTCACGGCGCGAGCCGACGCCGGCCTGAGCCAGCACTTTTTGAATTCTTTCACCTTGCCCGCTTATCTTGTCGCCTTGATCGTTCATCTTAATCCCTTGCCGGTTCACCCGGCCACCTCGCGTCGTTCCAGCACAGCCTGTGCCAGGGTGCCACTATCTACATGTTCCAATTCACCGCCCACCGGCAAGCCGCGCGCAATGCGCGATACCTTAATACCCTGCGCTCGCAGCAACGTGGCAATGTAATGCGCGGTTGCCTCGCCTTCGACCGTGAAGTTGGTCGCCAGTATCACCTCGCACGGCTGCTCCTGTGCGCGCCTTACCAGCCTGTCCAGATGCAATTCACGTGCGCCGATGCCGTCCAGCGGCGACAGGCGCCCCATCAGGACGAAATACATGCCGTGATAGCACTGTGCCTGCTCCATCATCAGCAGGTCGGCGGGCATCTCGACCACGCACAGCAGAGTGTTGTCGCGCCGCGGTGAGCGGCACATCTCGCACACTTCTTCCTCGGAAAAATTATTGCACTTGGCGCAGTGATGCAATGTCTCCACGGCATGCGTCAGGGATTGCGCAAGCCGCAGGGCGGCAGGTTTGTCACGTTGCAGCAGATGGTAGGCCATGCGCTGCGCAGATTTCGGCCCCACCCCCGGCAACGCGCGTAGCGCGGCAATCAGCGCTTCCAGACTGGATGGCGTTTTCATCCCGGACCAGCATCCAGAAATACAGCAATTAACAAGCTCAAAATTTGGCCATTTTAGATTTTAAAAGGGCAGATTCATGCCGGGCGGCAGATTCAGGCCCGCGCCAAATCCGCTCATCTTTGCTTTACTCGTGGTCGCCACCTGCTTCACCGCATCGTTCAGCGCAGCCACAATCAGGTCTTCCAGCATTTCCTTGTCGTCGCCCATCAGGCTGTCAGCAAGCTGCACACGGCGCACTTCATGCGCGCAGGTCATCGTCACTTTTACCATGCCGGAACCCGCCTGGCCTTCTACTTCAACCTTGGCCAGTTCATCCTGCGCCTTTTTCATATTTGCCTGCATCTGCTGCGCCTGTTTCATCAAGCCGCCTAATCCGCCCTTCATCATCTGTCACATCCTCCAGCTTACTGTTGTATAAATTTAATGGAATTTTCAATGATCTGCGCATCCAGCTGCGCCTGCGCTTCACGCACAAACGGATCTTGCGAAATTGCATCCGCCGCCGTCTGCTGGCGCACCTGCTTTTCCTGCTGCTCAACTGCCGCAGGTGTCACCGCACTGGCTGGAGCACCGACTGAGAGAGTCAAGCGTACCGGCTGTGCAAAATAGTCACTCAATGCGGCCTGCAGCTTGTCCTGTGCCATCTTGTTATTCAGAAACTGCTTGTGCTGCGGCGCAAGGCTTAAGCTGATCTTGCCGTCAGCAAAACTTTCCAGCACACAGTTTCTTGCCAGCTCGCGCGCCATGCCCTGCACATTCAGCTGCGCCAGCAATACATTCCAGTCCAGCGTAGCGTTAGTCGCAGCGTGCGCTTCAGCCGGTTTGGCTGAAACTGGTTGTGCTGCGAGCGGGCTCGCCGCAACAGGCTTGGCTGCCATTACAGGCGCTGCTGCCGGCTTGGCCTTTGCCGCAACCGGCGCAGCAGCGCGTTCAGAGATGGCTCCCGCTGCCGCAGGCATAAACGCCAGCATGCGCAACAGCGTCATGGTAAAGCCGGCATACTCATCCGGCGCCAGATTAATCTCATTGCGTCCGTGGATCGCGATTTGGTAGAACAGCTGAACCTCTTCGGCACTGAATTGCTGTGCAAGTTCCATCAGGCGCACGCGTTCGGGCTCATCTTCTGCAATGGCATCGGGAACAGTCTGTGCGAGTGCAATGCGGTGCAGCAGAGTCGCCAAATCCTGCAACGCGGCGTCAAACGCCATGCTGCGTATCGCCATATCGTCGGCGATGCGCAGCAGAGCGGCACCCCCCTGCGCGCGCAGCGATTGCAGCAGATCAAACAAATAGCTCTGGTCGATCGCGCCCAGCATATTACGCACCGTCACCTCCTCCACTTTGGAGTCGGAATAGGCGATCGCCTGATCCATCAGGCTCAGCGCATCGCGCATGCTGCCCTGTGCTGCGCGCGCCACCAGTTTCAGCGCCGCTGTCTCGAACGGGATAGCTTCCTGCTCCAGCACATACTGCAAATGACTGAGGATCAGCGCCGGCGGCAGCTGTTTGAGATTGAATTGCAGGCAGCGCGACAGCACGGTCACCGGAATTTTCTGCGGATCGGTTGTCGCCAGAATGAATTTCACATGCGCGGGTGGCTCTTCCAGCGTCTTCAGCATGGCGTTGAACGCCGACTTCGACAGCATGTGCACTTCGTCGATAATATACACCTTGAAGCGTCCGCTGGTCGGCGCATACAGCGCGCTTTCCAGCAGTTCGCGCATATTGTCCACCTGCGTGTTCGACGCCGCGTCCAGCTCGATCAGATCGATAAAGCGTCCGCTGTCGATCTCAGTGCAGGCGCTGCAGACGCCGCAGGGCGTGGCGGTGATGCCGCTTAAACAGTTCAGGGATTTGGCGAAGATGCGCGCAATGGTGGTTTTGCCCACGCCGCGCGTGCCGGTGAACAGATAGGCGTGATGCAGGCGGTTTTGCGACAGCGCATTGCTCAATGCCTGCACCACATGCTCCTGCCCCGCCAGCTGGGCGAAATTTCTGGGCCGCCATTTACGTGCTAGAACTGAGGTTGCAGACAAGATTTATACCGTATAAAAACAAACAATTAGGAATGACCTGCGGGATGCCGCACGAAGTCAACGGGCCGGAGTTTATTTTAGCACGTTAATGCAGCAGATTTTGGTGCAACGCGGGAGATGATGGAGATTACATACACTTCAAATAGGAGGCGAGCCTTACCCCCGGCACTTGCAGTAATAGCTATGGCTGCTTCCTTCCGGACCTGACCAGGTTCACTACACCACAATGCGGGGAGACCCGCCAATTCGTTTAAGCTAAACCTGTCGCAGTGGAATCATACCGATTCGCTTGCGCCATTCTGCCGGCCCGATTTCATGCACTGAACGCCCTTGCGCGTCCACTGCCACGGTCACCGGCATGTTTTCCACTTCAAATTCATAGATCGCTTCCATGCCGAGATCGGCAAAGGCAACCACTTTCGCGCTGCGGATGGCTTTTGCCACCAGATAAGCCGCGCCGCCTATCGCAATCAGATACACCGCACCGTGTTTTCTGATCGCCTCAATTCCCGTTTTGCCGCGTTCGGCCTTGCCCACCATGCCGATCAGGCCGGTCTCGGCCAGCATCTTCTCGGTGAATTTATCCATGCGCGTCGCAGTGGTGGGGCCTGCGGGGCCAACGACCTCATCGCGCACCGGATCAACGGGTCCGACATAATAAATGAAACGGTTGGTAAAATCCACGCCGGCGGGCAGTTTCTCACCGCGCGCCAGCATATCGACGATGCGTTTATGCGCCGCATCGCGCCCTGTCAGCAGCTTGCCGGACAACAGTACGGTTTCGCCCGGCTGCCACTTCGCAATGTCCGTTTTAGTTAAAGCGTTCAGGTTCACCCGCCGCGCATCGTTTGCCGGCTGCCATTGCACATCGGGATAATCTTCAAGCTTCGGCGGCGTAAATTGCGCCACGCCGCTGCCATCCAGTTTGAAATGAATATGCCGCGTGGCGGCGCAATTGGGAATCATTGCAATCGGCTTGGATGCCGCGTGGGTTGGGTAATCCATAATTTTCACATCCAGCACCGTCGTCAGTCCGCCCAGCCCCTGCGCACCGATACCCAAGGCATTCACCTTGTCGTATATCTCGATGCGCAACTCTTCAATTCTGTTTTGCGGGCCGCGCGCCTTGAGCTCGGTCATGTCAATGGACTGCATCAGCGACTCTTTCGCCATGATCATGGCCTTCTCCGCAGTGCCGCCTATGCCTATGCCCAGCACCCCCGGCGGACACCAGCCCGCCCCCATCCCCGGCAGCTGGTTGACCACCCACTCCACCAGATCGTCGCTCGGATTCAGCATCGCAAAGCGCGCCTTGTTCTCCGAGCCGCCACCCTTGGCACCGATGCGCACATCCACCTTATCGCCCGGCACCAGCTCGAAATGCACCACCGCCGGCGTGTTGTCGCCGGTGTTCTTGCGCGTGCCAGCCGGATCGCCAACAATAGATGCGCGCAGCACATTGTCCGGCTGCAAGTATCCCTTGCGCACCCCGGCATTCACCATCTCGACAATGCTCATGCTTGCGTCTTCCCAGCGCACATCCATCCCCACGCGCACAAACGCCACCACAATGCCGGTGTCCTGGCATACCGGCCGGTGGCCCTGCGCGCACATGCGCGAGTTGCTCAGTATCTGCGCCATCGCATCCTTCGCCGCCGGGGACTCCTCGCGCTGATAGGCCGCCGCCAGCGAGCGGATAAAATCCGCTGGATGGTAATAGGAGATGAACTGTAGGGCATCGGCAATACTGTCGATGAAATCCTGCTGGCGTATGGTCGTCATGACGTACCCGGTATATGAGAAGAATGCGTTTGATTATGCGAGTTGAGGCAAGTCACGTCAATTAAAGGACGCCTCTAAAGCGGCATTAAGCTCACCTCGCAGGGCACGCGCTTCAGCGCATCCGAGCCGGAGGCGGGGTCACAGGCCGATGGATCAGCCACCGCCGCAAAGTTGAGCGTCACACCCGGCGGCAACTCTGCCGCCAGCTCCGGTTGCATGGCCTCATGCCAGCCATAACTGACGCACACCACGGCGTGGTCCAGCGCCGCGTTAAAGCGCGCCTTGCTGGCCATCCTTCCGCGCGCGGTGGTGACAAGCAGCCACGCCCCTTCCGTAATGCCACGGCTGGCGGCAGTTTCCGGGTGCAGCTCCGCCGCAGGCTCGGGTGCGAGGCGGCACAGGCTCTTCAGTTTGCGCATCTGGCTGTGGCAGTAGGCCACCTGTTTGACCGACACCAGCGTCAGCGGAAACTGGCCACCGGCATTGGCCGGGACATTGCCGAGTGGTACCGGTGCATAGCCATGGCGCAGGAAAGTTTCGGAGTAGATTTCCAGTCGTCCTGTCGGCGTGGCAAACCCGGCCGTTTCGTATTTGCGATAACGCATAGCCAGCTCGAGCGCGATACCCTGCGGCTTGGCGCGCAATGTTTCGGGCGTTACCCCGCTCGGGGCGAGAACATGGCGCAGCGCGGCTTCGCGGTCGCCCGCAAAAAACTTATCGCCCAGCCCCAGCCGTTGCGCCAGCTCGAATACGATCCAGCTGTCGGCTCTAGCCTCGCCGCGCGGCGCGACACAGGCAGGGCGCAGCTGCAGGTGCGCCTCGGCCGGGCGGCTGTAATGGAAGCCGCCATACAGCCCTTCGCGCTCCCACGCCGAGGCGGCCGGCAGCACAATATCGGCCAGCGCGGCGGTGGGGGTCATGAACATTTCCGTGATGGCAAAGAATTCCAGGCGCGCGAAGTGTTGCGCAAATTCAGGCGACATTGGTTTGGTTGCTGCCGGGTTGCCGCCGAAGGACAGCAGCGCTTTCAGCGGAGAAGGTTCCTGCGCCAGCGCCTCGTCCACATCGCGCGCCGACAGCCAGCCGCGCCGCCCAGGCCCCAGCGGCCTCTGCGCGCGGCCGATGGTTTTTTCCAGCATGCCTTCAGGCAGCAATTCAAGACCTGACACATCGTTAAGATGCGGGCGCGGGAAGAACACATTGCCGCCGGGCGCATCGAGCTGGCCGGTCAGCGCGTAAAGCAGGCACAGGGCGCGTGTGGTCTGCGTGGCGTCGCTGTGCTGGCACAACCCGGTCCAGGTGAAAAACGACACCGGGGCGGCGTCCCACATCAGCTTTGCCGCGCTGCGTATCTGCTGCGCAGGCACACCGGTGATTACCTCGGCCTGCTCCGGCGACATGGCAGCGCAGGCATCGGCATAGTAAGCGAAGGCTGGGCGGCACAGCACGGGCCCGCTCCGGGTCTGCAAGGTAAACTCGCCGCGCAGCGCAAATTTTCTCTTATTTTCCGCCGCGTCAACCAACACCGCCACCTGTTGTGTTTCATCCCAGGCCAGACAGGTTTGCGCAGAGGCACCCGCCTCAATGTCTGCCGCGCGGAGAAAGAACCCGGTGTCCGTGCGCACCAGAAAAGGCCCATTGCTCCAGCGCCCCAGAAACTGCTGATCTACATTGCCCTCTTCCAGCATGGCCTGCGCCAAGGCCAGCGCCAGCGCGCCATCGGTACCGGGGCGGGGGCGCAGCCAGATGTCGGCACCGCGCGCCAGACCGGCATCGCGCGGGTCGATCACAATCAGCTTCATACCGCGCTTGCGCGCCTTGCGGATTTCCAGCGACAGCGACAGCAGGCTGGCCGAAGGGTTGGTGCCCCACAGCATGAGGCAGCCGCTTTGCTGCAGCTCGGGCATGCCGATGCCGGAACCGAAGGTGTACTGCGGTGAAAAATCCTTGTGCCAGTTGCAGTTCTCGGTGGCGAACACGACATTCGGCGTGCCGAAGCTGCGTGCCAGCCTATGTATCCAGGCAAAGCTGTCGGAGATGGCGGTGCCGCTGGGCGTGGTGACCGAGACTGCTACTGACTCGGGCCCTGAGGTGCTGGCAGCGTTGCGCATTGCTGCGGCAATTTCATCCAGCGCTGCGTCCCAGCCGATGCGCTCCCATCCCGTGGCAGAGCCGCGCGGGCCGATGCGGCGCATGGGGTGTAGCAGGCGTTCCGGGCTGCCAACCAGTTCCGGCGCCGCCCGTCCCTTGGCGCAGAAGGCCCCGCCCGTGGGGTGAGCGGGGTCGGCCTCCACTTTCAGCAGTACGCCGTCTTCCACCGTGGCAATACATCCGCAACGGGAGATGCACAGGGCACAATAGCCATGAATTTGCTGGGTGGACACAAGGCACTCCTGACGCTTGACGGAAAAGTGTGGCGAAAATGATCTCTACAGATACCATGTTAACGCATGCTCGTGCACCAATCTTATCACCGGCAGCGTTGCCTGATGGCGGCGCTTTTTCGGCAACGCCGCAAAACGCTACTGCACCAACAGCGGGAAATTTCCGGTTAGCCTCGCTTCATATCCCAGCAGCTTCGGCCCCCCACACCATGATCAAGCATGCGTTATAGATGCTTGTTATTTCAAAAACGGCCGGCCTTTGATTTTATTCAAACAATTGCTCTGACGATAAGTTTGGTTTCACTACACGTCAAAAACAGGCCCAAGACATATTGACAAAGCCGAATAATCCACAAACCGAATAAACACGGAGCAAGGACGGGAATTCTCCAATGCCATTCCATCTTGCAGACGTATCTAATTGAATAAAATGAGTTAATTTAATGGCACAAAAAATAGGCAGGTAAAAAAACGGTTACCGGATAGGGAGTTAGCTATCGGCAAATCGAGTCATCCACAAAGTTATCCACAGATTTTGTGCATAACTAAAAAACTGCTTTGGCAGTTACAAGTTAGCTCGATTTTGAAGCAAGCGGGTTAAAAATTACATCCCCTGTGGGTTGAAAATGCCCATGCTATTTTCGGTTCAGCAAACAGACGGAATCAGCCTTTGCCGATGACTGTTTCGACCCGCTATCTACGCAACCAGCATTGCTTCAGGAACCCGGTTCTGAATTGATGTCACCAATTCCAGAATGAGTCCGTGCCGGCAATTGACGGAAACCCACAGCACATTGAGCTTCAGATTGAAATTCGCAAAAACCACATCGGGGCAAGCTTCCAGCGCTTTCTGCAAGTTGCACAGGGTGATGTCGATGATGTGCTGCGGGCATTTGTTCAATTTTGGAATCAGCATCATGAAATCTGCCAGTGGGCGTCCGTCTGCACCACGCGTGGGCACGATTTGCCACAGGGGCGTACCGGGCTCCATTACTGGGCGCGCAGAAGGATGATTGCCAGAATATTCAACGAGGTTCATACATCTCCCCCAGATTGTCTCGCTAAGGCTGGGATAACGCCTTAAATCGAAAGAACGATGACGTTCAGTGCGATGCCAGTTTACCCAATTCAGTCAGTATGGCATACACCAGCTCTTGTCCCTGCACGCTCATGCCCCTAGCAAGCTTGTCAGGATCTCGTTCACCGTCAACGAATTTGCGCATGGTACCGCCCAGCTTGGCCATGTCGCCGCCCGCACGCACCATCTGCTCGGACATATTGGCCAGCATATGCAATGCGGTCACGTCACCCCGCCCTGCTGCATTGATGATGCTGGCGAGCCCGGGGGCGGCAAGAGCGGGATCAGGCTTTGCATCTGCATCTGGCAGGGTGGAAGGATCTTGAATCCCATGCAGAATGGCCTCGATTATTGCGCTGTCTTCGGCATCCAGCCCCGATAGCACGCTGACATCCCGCTTGCCGTTGAGCACCTGGCGTATCACCGCTACCAGGCTATCCCATCCATTCTGGGCGGAGGTTTCCAGTATCGGTTCCAGTTGCGGCAGCAGTTCGCGGTGATGGCATGCCATCACCACGTTATGAATCAGGGCCGCATGGAATTGCACGATTTGCTGCTTTTGCTCGGAGAGTAGTTTGGACATATGGTTGCTCTATCAATATTTTCAGGAAAAAATTCGCTGCCTATATAAATCATCATAGCAAAACTGAATCGCTGTTTGACAGTCAGCACCTTTACGGGATTTTCATCACCGGACATGACTCAAGCAGTGGCGAAGAGTAGAATACGCCTTTGATCAAAATATAAAAACATGGCAATTCAATGGTTTCCCGGGCACATGGTGGCGGCGCGCAAAAAGGCCGAAGAGTCCATGGAGCGTACCGATGTCGTCATCGAGGTACTGGATGCACGCCTGCCGGAGGCGAGCTGCAATCCCATCGTGACCGAGCAGCGCCTGTTTCGCCAGCGCCCTTGCCTTAAAATCCTGAACAAAGCCGACCTGGCCGACCCGACTGTAACCAAAGCCTGGCTGCAGTTTTACAACGCGCAGAAAGATGTGACGGCGGTAGCGCTCTCCTGCAAGAAGGCGAGCGATGTCGCCAGGATACCCGGACTGTGCGAGAAGCTGGCGCCGCATCGCGGCACCACCATCAAACCGTTGCGCATGATGATTATGGGCATCCCCAACGTCGGCAAATCCACGCTGATGAATGCGCTGCTGAACAAACGCGTGGCCAAGGTGGGCGACGAGCCTGCGGTGACCAAGAACCAGCAGCGCCTGGACCTGAATGAGCGCATGACGCTGATCGATACCCCGGGCATGATGTGGCCCAAGATAGAGCATGATTCCGACGGCATGATGCTGGCAGCCAGCCACGCCATCGGTCGCAACGCGGTGATTGATGAAGAGGTGGCCATCTTTCTCGGCAACATCCTGCTTGCACGCTACCCAGAACTGGTCGCCGCCCGTTACAAGATAGCCGTGGACGGCATGGACGGTGCAGACCTGGTCGAAGCGGTGGCGAAACGCCGCGGCTACCGTCTCAAGGGTGGCGATTACGATCAGGAAAAGGCCGCGCTGGCTTTGCTGCAGGATTACCGCGATGGTGCAATCGGCCGCATCAGCCTGGAGACGCCTGAATCCCGAAGCGCAATGTTGCAGCAGCATGCACAGGCCAAGAAACCGGCTATGGATGACTCAGCTGATGCCCCCGAGTGATATGAGCAAAGAAACCCTGCGCATCTACTACAATCCGCGCTGTTCCAAATGCCGCGAAACTGCAGCACTCGTGCGGGAACGCGGTTACGCCACTGAACTGGTTGAGTATCTCGTGACGCCACCAGGCAAGGAGGAGCTGCGCCAGCTGTTACTGAAGCTCGGCATGAAACCACTGGAATTGGTGCGCAAAGGTGAGGAGGTTTTCAAACATAATTATGCCGGGCGCACCTTGAGCGATGAGGAGTGGCTGGACGCGATGCTGGCGCACCCTATACTGATCGAGCGTCCCATCGTGGTGCGCGGCAACAAGGCCGTTGTGGCACGTCCGCCGGAGAAGGCACTGGCGCTGTTGTAGCTACACTTGCGCTGGCGCGAAATGCGCCACCACCCTGTCCACCACTTCCGGATTCCTCAGGATGCGAGAGTGCCCCAGCATTTCTGTCTCCATCAGGCTTGAGCCCTGAAGGTTCCGCTTAATTTCATGGCTGGCCCTGATTTTGTTGATCCGGTCAAACTTGTCATGCACCAGCAACACATCGTGACGGCTGATTTTTTCATAATCCAGCACGCACAGATCAGCCAGCTGCACAGCACAATCCGCCTCGATTTGCCTGATTACCTGCGCAAACAGCTTTTCATAGATACCCATCCTGGCACGCATTTTTTCAAGATAGCCGAGAAAATCATCCATGGGTGCGATCACCGCGATTTTCAGTTTTTGTTCGAATTTTTCGCTCACTTTAAACATTGAATTCGAACCGATTGAATGCGCAATCACACCGTACAACTCGTGAGCATAATGCGCTGCCACCAGTTCGGTGCTGCGAAAAATTTCCGGATAGCTGCTATAGCGGGACGAGCTCTCTCCGTGTCCTTTGTGGTCAAACGCCACCACCTTGAACCCCCTCTCAAGCAAGGAGGTCACAAACGAGTCCATCTGCAATGCCCTGCCACCCCAGCCATGCACCAGCAGAATAACCGGGCCGACACCCCATTCAAATACTTTTATTTTATTGCCGGCCAAGTCGAGATAAAAACTCTGCGCCTGCCCCAGCAACTCACGCTGCTTCGCTGACAAATGGTAGGACTTTATCGAAAATCCCTGCACACGCATCAGCCGTGCCACTTTATTCGGTGCGAGTTGAAACGCTATTCTAGTCAGCACATAAGTCGCTCCCGACACAATCGTACGGTCGTGCTTTTTTTGCACATGGCTTTTTGCTGCATTTTGCATGACGACCTCGCGCTACTTTAAATGCCGGGAAATAATATTCTGGAAACACACGTTGTAAAGTTGCCCCGCCTTCACATCGTTCAATAACCGCTTGTATATATGGAATGACAAAATATTGCCGAAAACTTCATAGGCAAACTGCTTGCAGTCGGCATCCTCCTTGAATTCCTTTTCTTCCACCGCAATCTTTGCAGCACGTTCCCAGATGTCATGCACAGATTTCTCATGTTTCACCAGCGCATCCCTGATTACGCCCGGCCTGTCATCAAACTCAAATGCACCGGACATAAACGGGCACCCACCGCTGGGCTGGTTGCTCCACCTGAGCCAGTAACGTGACAGCGCATGTATCCGCTCCAGCCCTCTGTTGTGCTGCATTGCCCTGTCAAAAACCTGCACCTTGAAATCCTGCGCGGTGAACTCAATCACATTTAACAGCAGTTCGTCGCGGGATTCAAAATGCGCAAACACGCCAGACTTGCTCATGCCCACCTGCTTTGCGGTTTCCCCTATGGTCAGGCTATCAAGCCCATTCTCGCGCACCATATGCATGGCCGCGTTCAAAATTTTTTCACGGGTCTCGACACCTTTTTCCATTTGCTCAATATAGCACGATCGTGCTATTTTATACACCAATATCAAATTGCAGGTTATTGATAACTGACAGTCCACACCCAAGGATGGTAATCTTTCATCTTTAGCATTGCTGCTGGAAACAATTGTCACCGCCTCATCTCAATAAGGAAAAATCATGCCCTCAGTCCTCGATCAATCCGCGCTGGCTCAACTTTTCGACGCCGCGCGCACACACAATGCCTGGCAAAGCCGGCCCGTTCCGAATGAGTTGCTAAAGCGCGTTTACAATTCAATGCGCATGGGCCCCACTTCAGGCAACTGCTCTCCTGCGCGCATCGTGTTTGTCACCTCCAAAGAAGCCAAAGAAAAACTCAAGCCGGCGATGAGCGAGGGCAATCTTAAAAAGACCATGGCAGCACCGGTAACGGCCATCATCGGTTACGACATGCGCTTCTACGAGAAAATGGGCCAGCTGTTTCCGCATGAACCCAGTGCACGCAGCTGGTTCGACAAAGACGAACAGACAACCTTCAGCGCAGCCTTCCGCAACGGCACGCTGCAAGGCGCTTATCTGATACTGGCTGCGCGCGCCTACGGACTGGACTGCGGCCCGATGTCCGGTTTTGACAATGCGCTGGTGGACAAGCTGTTCTTCGCCGGCACAGCGATCAAATCCAACTTCCTGTGCAACCTCGGCTATGGCGATCCTGTCGGAATACACCCGCGCAGCCCGCGCCTGTCCTTTGATGAGGCTTGCAGCATCATTTAACGCTTGCTGCACGCGCGCCACATTTCGCACAGCCATCTCACTTGATGCATACCTCCTTAATCGATACTCTGCATGATCCAGCCGTGCGCGATCTTGCCTGGGTAATCGGCTCGCCCGGATTGCTGGAAGCAGCATACCCCGCCTACAAGGGGCAGGTAGTGGACGATGCATGGTGCAGAGAGCAGATGCAGGCCGCTACAGCATGGCTCTCCGCGCTGGACCTGGCACCGCTTCCGCTGCACGACTTTATCGCTGCCCGCCCCACACGCCGCCTTGGCCATTACTTTGAATCGCTTATAAAATTCTGGCTGATGCAGCTGCAGGATACGCAAATTATTGCCACCAACCTGCAGGTGCATGATGAACAGCGCACCCTGGGTGAATACGATTTCCTGTTCCGCGATGCCAATGCGGCAGTCTGCCACTGGGAAGCAGCCGTAAAATTTTATCTGCAGCGCGAGCCGCTGACTGAACAGCATGCCTTCATTGGTCCCGGCACCCGTGACCGGCTGGATCTCAAACTGGACAGAGTGTTTCAGCATCAGCTTCTGCTGGGTCAAACACCCGCAGGACAACAAGCATTGCCGCGAGGGCTGCAACTGAACAAAACCCAGGCCTTCATCAAAGGCTATCTGTTCTATCACGCTTCGTCATTGGATCAGCTCCCCGTGCGCGGCGTTTCTGCCTCACATCTTAGCGGCTGGTGGGTGCACCACTCCGTTGAGCCTCTGCCGCAGGCATCTGCCGACAGCCGCTGGATCATACTGCCGCGCCTGCGCTGGCTGGCACCTGCGCGCATGGAAGCAGACGCTATCGTCATGACTCACGCAGAGCTCCAGAGCAGGCTGGCACAACACTTCGGCTTGGGCACGGAGGCCATACTGGTATTCGAGTTGAGCCGTGCGGCAACAGGCGAATGGCGGGAGAGATCCAGGGGCTTTGTCGTTTGCGAGACTTGGCCTAAGCTCGACATTTCTGCTATAAATTGAACAAACAGGAGAAGCAATGAAAAAATCAGCCAAAGCGGCATTGTTGTCAGGCCTGGTATTTCCGGGTGTCGGCCAGTTTTCTCTCAAGCGCTATGTGCGGGGGCTGGTATTTTTTGTTCCCGCGATGCTGAGCCTGGTGTTTATTGTCGATAGTTCTATGCGCAAGGCCTTTGCCATAGCCGAGCAGATTGAGCGGGGCGATGTGCCGCTCGATGCAGATGCCATTTCCAGGCTGATACTGGCGGCGCCTGCCGGCCCGGAACTGCTCATGCTGAATATTGCACAATGGCTTTTTGTTGCCTGCTGGATTATCAGCATTATTGATTCCTATCGCCTGGGTAAACTGGCAGATCAAACAAGTAACAAATAATTATGCTTTGCACTAAATGCAGTTACAACAATCCCGTCACCGCCACATCTTGCAGGAATTGCGAAGTGGAACTCGTCGGCACTGCACCAGCTTCCAATCGCGCTGCGAAACCTGCCGAATTGATCTATGCCGGATGGTGGGTACGTTTTCTTGCCGCATTCCTGGACCTGCTTGTGCTCGGTGCGTGGACTATTCTGATTATGCTTGGCATAGCAGGCCTGATTGCATACAGCGGTCAAGACAGTATTTTAGGCAACCACACGGCTATATCGGCTTTCTATTGGGCTATCGTTTGCATGTCGCTGGCCTACTACATCCTGATGGAGTCCGGCACGCAGGGCGCAACCTTCGGCAAGCGCTGGATGAACATTAAAGTGATGAAAATCGATGGCAACAGGCTCTCGGTAACACGCGCCCTGCTTCGATTGATTGCCCGCGTATTTTCCCATCTGTTGCTGATGAGCGGATTTCTGATTCAATCCCTTATGCCGCGCAAACAAGCCTTGCATGACTTGCTTGCCGGCACCATTGTCGTTCGCGCAAATGAAAACAGGAAAATTTCCATCAAGGCGAGCCTGCTGGTTCTATTTTTCGCGTTGATGATTCCCTTGCTGGCACTGTTCGCCACTGTCGGCCTTCCATTTTTTCAGCAGCAAGTTATGAAAGTGCAGCTGGAAAATGGCATGCAGATTGGCATGGAGGCCACACTGGCCGCGTCGCGTTACTACCTTCAGAATCGCAGCATTCCCGCCGTGATAGGCGATGCAAGTGGCGATATAGAGCTATCTCCCCATGTCTCTGAAATTGCAGTAAATCAGCAAAATGGCGCGATCATCCTGACCTTTAGCGATACTGTGCGCAAAGCCATCAGCAACAAACACCTGATCTTTACGCCTACCCTGGAAGCCGACCAAAGCCTCAGCTGGAAGTGCAGCAGCGCTGACATTGAAGCGCGGTTTTTGCCCGCCACGTGCCAATAAGCTGAAGAACTACAATGCAGTAAAAAATCGCTCGCGCATTTCTTCCAGCCCCAGCGTCTCCAGCATTTCGCGCAAGCGCTCAGCGGCGCGCTGGCGCGGCAGGTTTTTGTATGTCGCCACGATCAGCTCATTTTTCATCGAGTGCTCCCAGCCCACCAGCTCGGTCACCGTCACCTGGTAGCCGTGAGCTTCCAGTTGCAGACAGCGCAACACGTTGGTGACATGGCTGCCGAATTCGCGGGTATGGATCGGATGCCGCCATAACTCGACCAGCACGTTTTTGGCCAGCTGTTTGCCCTTGTTTTTCTTCAGTATCGCAGCCACCTCTGCCTGGCAGCAGGGAACCAGCACCACAAATTTGGCCTTGCGCTTAAGCGCAAAATGGATTGCATCGTCCGTCGCGGTATTGCACGCATGCAGCGCAGTCACCACATCGATCTGTGGCGGCAACAGTTCGGAATCAATCGATTCCGCCACTGACAGATTCAAAAACGTCATGCGGGGGAAATTCAGCCTGCTGGCCAGTTCGCGTGACTTTGTCACCAGCTCATCCCGCGTTTCAACGCCGTAGATATGCGAGGCATTGTTCAACGACTTGAAGAACAGGTCATACAGAATAAAACCCAGATAGGATTTTCCTGCGCCGTGATCCACCAGAGTGAGAGCCGGATGATCATGCTGCACCTCCCGCAACAGCGGCTCGATAAACTGGTAGAGATGATTGATCTGCTTGAGCTTGCGCCGGCTGTCCTGATTCATCTTGCCGTCGCGGGTAAGAATGTGCAGTTCCTTCAACAGCTCGACTGACTGGTTGGGTTTTACTTCATACATACAAACTCCTGCTACAAATGAAAAAAAACCCCACTTATAGAGCTGAAAAGTGGGGCTGCATATTTTTTAAGAATAAAACAGTAAAAGCGCTTTTTATTCAAATTCCATCTTGCGGAACACCATGCCCGCGTTGATCACGTGAAGTTCGTGGTAGGTATCAAGATAGGCGAAGCCAGACTGGTCGATATTATAGGCGTCCTGCAGTGTGCCGCCCCTCTTCATAATCTCGGCTACTTTGCTGCGCAAAAACATGAGATAGCCCTTGGTCACTTTGGTGACTTCTTCCATATTGGTCGCCACGCCATGTCCCGGAATCACATATTTCGCCCCCATCGCCTCAAATTTTGTCCAGGTATCCAGCCAGGCTGCGGTATCGGTATCGTCAAACAGCGGCGGCATGCGCTGGTGAAAAGCCAAATCACCCGCGATCATCAGTTTTTTGGCCGGTATCCACACGGACAAATCGCCGGGGCTATGTGATGGGCCTAAATATAAAACCTCGAATTTCCAGGAACCCATGGTGATTTCATATTTATCCCCGGTGATAATGTCCGGCATCACCACCTCGGTTTTAAACGCTTTATCGCGTGCACGTCGCTGCATATTCTGCAGAATCTGTTCACCCGAGGTTTCTATGATTTTTGCCGCATCTTGATGTGCAATAATCCTTGCGCCCTGCTCTTTCCAGTACTTCGAACCCAGCATCGCATGGCCCTGGCTGTTTTCCAGCACCACATATTTAACCGGCTGTTTGGTCAGCTTCCTGATCTCTTCATGCAGTGACTGTGCCAGCAAATAGTTGTCTCCGGCATTCATCACCAACACCCCGTCATCCGTAATCACAAAAGAGAGATTGTTGTTGTGCCCGGAATTTTCATACGAACCCGGGGCTGTTTCCCCAAACGCAGACCATACGCCGGGAATGACTTCTACCGGCTTTCTGTAGAGGAATGAATCCAGCGCCATGTCCTTGTATTTCACCGGCAGGCCGGCTTGCTTCCACTTGTAAAATCCATCGGCATAATTTTTGACCTGGGTGTATCCCAGCCTGGTCAGCGCATCGGCAGCCAGCGGGCTACGCTGATTAAACCCGTCATACACCACCACAGGGGTATTTTTATCCTGCACATATAGGCCAATATTGAATTCAAGCTGCCCGCGAGAAATATTGTAAATATTATTTGCACGGATAAAACCACCCTGCAGGTTCAGCTCATCCGGATTGCGCACGTCAATCACCACGGTTTGCGGCTTTTCCTTAAGCAAGGTTTGCAGCCCCACTGTATCAATATTGCTGATGCGCTTTCCAACCTCTGCCAGTAGTTTTTTTGCATCCGCGCTCAGCTCCGGCACCTCGATAACCGCTTCAAGCCGAGTCGACGCAGCCTCCTTCCCAACCTTGGAGGTCTGCTCTCCGGCGGCATGGGCAGCCGTGCTCAGCAGCAAGCTGAGCGCTACAAGAATGCTTTTAGTGTGAAAATTATTCATGGGTCTGTCTCACTTAATGATCATAAAGTTTTGAGTTTTGCCTGACTCCGCCTGAAAACATTTTGTTCCGGCTGGTTGGCCGCTATGCTTTTTGTTTGATCGCCAAAACCGCCTGGTTGCGCAAGGTGCGCAGCAGTGCCAGCTGCTTGGGAGTAATCTGAAATTTTTTGGGTTCCAGCATATCGGCATAGATTAACCCAACCGCCATCTTGTTTACCATCACCGGCAACAGCAGAAAGTATTTGGAATCGACAGCCTTGCTATGCCACGCGGGAATTTTATTCGCGATGTTTGGTGCTCCCACGTCCTCGATGACAATGTCCAGCCCCTTCTCCAGCGCCAGGTGAAAGACATCCGCCTCGAACGCGAGCGGAAAGCGGAAACGCGGAAGAATATCAGCGATGCCCTCGCCAAAACCAAAACGTGCGACCATCAAGCCCTGCTTGTTGTCACGGCTGAAGATCAGCGCGTGTCTGAACCCCAGACCGCGATAAATCGTTTCCAGAACCATCTGCAGCACATCGTTCAGTTTAAATTCTTCGACTAGGGTGTTCGTCACATCCTGAATACCGTCGCTCAGTGTCGCTTCAGGGTCAAGCTTGGTCTCAGCTTCGGCATGGGCTGCAGTCTTTGCGTCGACAACGACATCAATGGTGGTTACACCTTTTAATGGGTCCGTTTTTGCTGCGTCTATCTTTCCCGCAACGGAAGGTTCCACTACATGGTCTAGCCACACGCGCAACTTCTTCATTAACGGGCTTTTAGTCGTATCTATTCCCAGCACTCTCGAACGTCGCGACAGATCCTGCAGGCCATTTTCCAGCGCTTGGGAAAGTTTTTCCTCGGAAACATCCATGGCTTCAGAATAACGCTCGCTGATTTTGATCAGGGATTCTTTCTTGCTTTTGGGATCAAGCACCGTCGCAATCGCGATCAACTCGTTGGCCATATTGACCGTCACGCCGATACGCCCGATATCGTTGGCCGGTTTTTTGATTTTCACATCGTAATTTTTCTGCATCCCGGCTATCAGGCGCTCGGGAAAATTCCAGGTCTTTGCTATTCCTATACCAAGATCGTTATAGGTAACGCCAAGCACTTTTAATGCAGCGCGATCCTCATCCAGCCCCTTATCTTCCATCAGGCGACTGATCTCCTCGCTTTCTTCAAAGAAATAAAATTTTGCAATCATTCTGCCCAAATTAAGGAACATGGCGCAGATCATCGTCTCCTCAACATCCTGTGCATTCATTCCCTCAGACAGCTGTACAGCAACAATACCCGAGAAGAAGGATGAAATGACATCGTCTTTCAGCTCCTGCGCCTGCGATTTGTTTTGCAGAAAATCCAGCAGGATGATCGTCATCGCAATATTGCGCACACTCTCAAAGCCAAGGATGGAGACCGCCTTGGAAATCGTGTTAATTTTGCCGCCAAACTGTGAGTAGGAAGTGGTGTTGACCAGCTTGAGCAGCTTGTTGGTCAGTGAAAAATCCTGCAGGATGGTTTGCGCCAGCTTGCTTGATCCCTCTGACTCGGATGAAGCCACTTTATTGATTTCGTTGATGATGCCGGACAGCGCCGGGAAATCACTTTTGCTGCGCATGCGGCGGAACAAGAACCTGAGCGTGCTTGGCAAGTCCGCATCCGGTGCCTCGACCGCCGTTTCCTGAGAAGAGTCGAGGTAATTCGACAATGCCTGGCGCATTGCCGTTGCACTCGCGAAACGCTCCTCGGGTTTTTTTGCGATCGCCTTCAGAATAATCCACTCCAGCTTCTCATCCACCTTCACATTGCGAGTGGAAGGCGCATCCGCCTTCTCATGCGCATTGCGATGAAGAATCTGGAATACATTGCCGCCTTCTACGACAGGCGTGCCGGTCACCATCTCGTACAGCATGATGCCCACCGAAAAGAGATCAGAGCGGAACTCCGCCCCCTGTGAGGATATTGTTTCCGGCGCCATGTATTGAGGCGTACCGGTAATACCGCCGGATGCATCCGGCAGTTGTGAAATGCTGCGTGCAATACCGAAGTCCATCACCAAATGCTGACCTGTCGATGAAATCAACACGTTGGCGGGTTTGATATCAAGGTGCATGATGCCTTGCGCATGCGCACTGGCAAGTGCATCCAGCACATTGGCCGCTATGCGCGCAGCCGCAGCCCTCGACAACGCGCCCAAGCGCTTCATCAATTGCACCAGCGTTTCCCCTGCTATATAGGCATAAACCAGATAGGGCGCGCCTTCATATGACCCCAAGTCATACAGGGGAACAATATTGGGATGCTGCAAATTACTGACGGTTCTCGCTTCGCGCAACAATCTGTCGTTTTGCGCGCTGGTGCCCGCACGGAGGGTTTTGATCGCTACTTGCCGGTCTAGACGCGGATCACGTGCAAGGTACACCACGCCCTGCGCACCCCGTCCCAACACTTTGATAATTTCAAAGCGATCAATTAATTTGCCTGGCATATGAAACCCGAAAAAACTTCAGAAATGAGCAAACATCATAACAGCAACCCCCGCATTGCGTAAATCAAGCGGCTTTAATCATGCTGCATCAAAACCAGTTGCTGCGAACGCGCCATTCTGACTTGAAAATTGCCAAAATCATTCAGTGCCACGAGAGCAGATTGTTTTCCTGCACGAACTAACGCTCAGCCATCTGCTCTTCCTATAAAATACAGTTCAGCCGTGCCCGCAATCAATCCAGCCTGACTATACCCATGCACCCGAAGCTATCCATACTGCTGTTTCTGCCCTGCTTGCTGCTTGAGGCTCCCGTGGTTTACGCCGCGCCCTTCATCCCCGCCTCTGATGCCGAGGTACTTGAACAGCTGCCGTTCAAGGCCAGCGATCCAACTACCCGTGAATTAAGACGCATGCGGCAGGAGCTGTCGGAGAGTCCGCATAATCTGGATAAGGCAGTCGCACTGGCACAGCGTTACTACCGGCTTGCCATGGCCGATGGCGACCCGCGTTTTATCGGCTATGCCCAGGCAGCGCTCGCCCCCTGGTGGGAAATGGACGAAGCGCCTGTCGCGGTGCTGGTGCAGCGTGCCGCACTGCGCCAATACAGCCACAATTTCAACAGCGCTTTGACAGACCTCAAACTGGCCACACGGCTTGAGCCGCGCCAAGGCACGGCCTGGTCGCTGTTAGCGGCAATCCATATGGTGCAGGCGGAATATGCGACGGCCAGACAGGATTGCGAAAAGCTGCACGGCCTGGCCAGCAGCCTGATCGTGGTTGCCTGTGTCGCAACCGTGGATAGCCTCAGCGGACAAGCCCGGCAGGCTTACAGCACCCTGCAGAAAGCCTATGCCTCTGCACCGGCAGTGCCAGCCAATGAAAAACTATGGATACTCACCAGGCTGGCAGAAATGAGCGACAGGCTGGGATTGGCCGAGGAAGCCGACGCATACTTCAGGGCAGCGCTCAAACTGAACATCCCCGACGCCTATTTGCTGGCGGTGTATGCGGAATTTTTGCTGGACGAGCACCGACACAGCGAAGTAATAAAACTTCTCAAAGACAAGGAGCGCTCCGACGTGCTGCTGATGCGCCTTGCGCTGGCGGAAAAGGCGATCAATGCGCCCAGGGCTGCAGAGCATCAGGCGATCATTCGCGCCCGTTTTGATGCCGCCCGTATGCGCGGTGACAAACTGCATATTCAGGACGAGGCGCGCTTTAATTTATACCTGCTCAACACCCCCGAAGCAGCACTCAGACTAGCACAGGAAAACTGGCTGGGCCAGCACGAACCGAGCGATGCGCGCATCTTGCTGGAAACGGCGCTCGCTGCAAAAGATAAAACTGCCGCACAGCCTGCACTGTACTGGTTCACCGAGTCGCGCATCGAGGACAGGCATCTGGAAAAATTGGTCAAAGCCGTCAGGGGGCTCAAATGATCACGCGCCTTTTCCTCACCTTGTTTCTGCTGACCCTGCCCAGTGCCGCGCATGCGCACAAGCCCAGCGACAGCTATCTGATCCTTAAAACTGAGGGTGCCAGCGTGCAGGGGCAGTGGGACATCGCGCTGCGCGATCTCGATTTTGCCATTGGCCTGGATGGCAATGGCGACGGCTCAATCACCTGGGGCGAACTGCGGGCGCGCCACGACGCCATCGCGGCCTACGCGCTGCCGCGCCTCAAGATACACGCACAAGACGAAGCATGTCCAACCCGCGCCACCGCCCATCTGGTGGACAAGCACAGCGACGGCGCCTATGCCGTGCTGCGCTTTGTCGCCGAGTGCACAAAACCGCTCACCGCCGTGGAACTGAACTACAGCCTGCTGTTTGATGTGGACCCGCAGCACAAAGGCCTGCTGCGCCTCGAATATCAGGGCACAACCCGCACCGCCATCTTCAGCCCCGATAAATCCAGCCAGCGTTTCGAACTGGCGGAGCTGAGCCTGCTGCGCCAGTTTTTCGACTACACGCGGGAAGGCGTATGGCATATCTGGATCGGCTTTGACCACATCCTGTTTCTGCTTTCACTGCTGCTGCCCGCCGTACTGTACCGCAGCAAGAAGCACTGGGAAGCGGTTCCCGGTTTCCGCCCTGCATTGTTGGATGTGCTCAAGATCGTCACCGCCTTCACCCTGGCCCACTCGATCACGCTGAGCCTCGCCACCCTGGGCGTCGTGACCCTGCCCAGCCGTCTGGTGGAATCGGCGATTGCCGCTTCCGTGGTGCTCTCGGCCCTGAACAATATATTTCCGCTCATCGAGGGGCGACGCTGGATGGTCGCGTTCGCCTTCGGCCTGATACACGGCTTCGGCTTTGCCAGCGTGCTGGCCGATCTGGGCCTGCCGCAAGATGCGCTGCTGCTGGCGCTGGTGGGATTCAACCTCGGCGTGGAAGGCGGACAGCTTGCCATCGTCAGCGCCTTCCTGCCGCTGGCCTACTTCCTGCGCAATACGCTGTTCTACCGCCGCGCCGTGCTGTTTGCAGGCTCGATTATGATCACGCTGCTAGCCTCGGTGTGGCTGGTCGAGCGGGTGTTCGACCTCAAGCTGCTGGGATTTTAAGCGGCTGATATTGGATAACCGGAGTCGGGCAATTAAATTTGCAGGTCAAAGAGTGAAATTCTAAAACGCAAATAACCGGCCTTCGCGAAGGTCCGCAATCTGGCAGCGTAATAACAGGGTTATCTGGCCCGTATTTGAAAATCGCAGAAATTTGCTCTCGCGACGCAGATGAACAAGTAGCCTGTTCGCTACTGGGAACTATTTAGTCTGCCGAAAAAACTACATGTTGCACCCCATTGCATGCGGCGACCAAATGACCAACACTGAAAACTGGTCATTTGCATTGGAGCTTGTCATGAATAATTTCTCATGCCCGAACAACGTAACATGGAAAATGTTGTTGAACCCGGTTGTTATCGCGGCTTGTGCGGCGGCCTTTTTTCCTGCGCAAGTCATGGCTCAAAAGGAAGCGCGCACGCAGGGCTACTTGGTGGACAGCAGTGGCGAACTTGTCAGGAGCGGTACGGGACTGTGCTGGCACACGACCTACTGGACGCCGGAGATGGCGATCGAAGAATGCGACCCGGATCTCATCAAGCGGGCTAAAGCGCCAGTCAACGAGGGGGCGCCGGTTCCACCAACATCCCCGGAGCGGGTCAAGTACTGCACAACCCTCGATATACAGTACGAGGTCGACCGGGATGCCATCCAGCACGAATACGGGGCCTTGGTCGATAAGCTGGGCGCATATATGACGAAATATCCGGACACCACGGCCGTGATCGAGGGGCATACCGACGAGGTGGGGACGGACGAGTACAACATGCAGCTGTCGCAGCGCCGTGCAAACAGTGTCGTGGAATACCTCGTGACGCACTCCGGCATCGACCGTTCCCGGCTGAAAGCCGTGGGATATGGCAAGACGCGCCCCGTGGCGGACAACGGTACCGAGGAGGGCAAGCGGCAGAACCGGCGAATAGACTCCATCATCGACTGCGCAATGGATATCAAGGAAGGTTTCAAGCCGTTTCCCGGCCGTATCACCCATGTCGTGCTGGATATGGAGTTTGACCATAACCGTGCCGACATCAAGCCGCGCTACCGTAACGAACTCGCCAAGGTGGCGGAATTCCTGACGGAGAATCCAAACGCATCGGCAACGATAGAAGGACACGCCAGCAATGCGGAGGGTTCTCCTGCACAGAGCATGGCGCTCTCGCGGCGCCGCGCCGAGAGCGTGGTCAACTATATCGCGGACAATTTCGGCATCGCGCGCAGCAGGCTCTCCGTCTACGTGTTCGGCCAGACCAGGCGTGTCGCCTACAACTTGAGCGAGGAGGGGCGGCGTGAGAACCGGCGGGTGAATATCTACCTCGATTACCCGAAATAGCGCGCAAGGAGGCTGACGATCATGCTGCCCCAGTCACGCACATGCTTCCACTGTTACGCTCAGACCGGCCAAATATAATCAATATGTTGCATTTTCATCAGGCCCGGGGCCGGCACTGTGCTAGGCAGCCCTGAACTTGTTGACCCTGGCTTTCAGCCATTCAATAAAGTCATCCACATAGGTGTACACCACCGGAATAACCAGCAGGCTGAGGAAGGTCGAGGTGATCAGGCCGCCGATCACCACGATCGCCATCGGCGAACGGAAGCTGCCATCCCCCACACCCAGATCGAGCGCCACCGGCAGCATGCCGGCACCCATCGCCATGGTGGTCATCACGATCGGACGCACGCGTTTTTTGCACGCATCCAGCAGTGCCTCGGCGCGGTTCATGCCGCGCTCGCGGCGCGACACGATGGCGTACTCCACCAGCAGGATGGAATTCTTGGTCGCAATGCCCATCAGCATGATGATGCCGATCATGGAAGGCATCGAGATCGAGGTGTGCGTCAGGAACAGCGCCAGGAAGGCACCGGGGACCGACAGGATCAGCGCCCACAGAATCGTGACAGGCTGCAAGAAATCCTTGAACAGCAATACCAGCACGATGTAGATGCACATCACGCCGGTGAACATCGCCAGGCCGAAACTCGCAAACAGTTCCTGCATGGCTTCGGCATCGCCTATTGGCGCCATTGCCACGCCCTCGGGCATGTTTTTGATGGACGGCAAGGCCAGCACAGCGGCCTGCACTTTGCCCAAGGGCTGCCCAGCCAGTTCGATTTCGAAAGTGATATTGCGCTGCCGGTCATAGCGGTCGATCTGCGCCGGTCCGCTTTCCAGACTCAGCGTCGCGACGTTGCCCAGCATTACCGGCCCGCGCGCACCCGGAACCACCAGGCGCGACAGCAATTCAATATCCTGCCGCGCATCGTCGCGCAGCTTGACGATGATAGGCAATTGCCGCTCCGGCAGATTGAGCTTGGCCAGCGCCTGGTCGTAATCGCCACTGGTCGCCACGCGCAGGGTTTCGGCAATTGCACTCGATGTCACACCCAGGTCGGCAGCGCGCGCAAAATCGGGACGCACCACCACCTCGGGACGCAGGATGCTGGAATTGGATACCACGTTGCCTATGCCCGGTATCGTGCGCAGTTCCTGTCCCACCTTCAAGGCATGGCGGCTCAATGTCTCGCCGTTTTCGCTGGTCAGCACCAACTGGTGCTTGTCGGACGATGAACCCATGCCAACCTTGACGCGCACGCCCGGCAATGCATTCATCGCCTCGCGCAAATCATCCTCAATAAACTGCTTGCGCACACGCTCATCTCGCGGCTTTAGCTGGATGGAGAGCGTGGCTTTGCGCACATCCGAAACGCCGGCCGGCTCAAACGCATTCCCGCCTGCAGTGCCGCCGCCTATCGCGGTATATACCAGGGTCACGTTGGGGTTTTGCATGATAATGCCGCGCGCCTGCTCGGCCAGCGCCAGGGTTTGTTCAAACCTGCTGCCCGGCGGCAGGGTCAGCGTCACCTGTGTTTGCGACTGGTTGTCCTTGGGCTGGAATGCCGTGGGCAAGGTCCCGGCCAGAAAGAAAGAGCCGAAGAAAAACACTGCCGTGGCGGCCAGCGTGGTCTTGCGGTAATACAGGCACCACTGTGCCCATTTGAGGTAATACTTAATCCATCCGGGTGTGGGGTGCTCTTCACGCGGACGCAAAAAATAGGCGGCCATCATCGGCGTCAACAGCCGCGCCACCACCAGCGAAAACAGCACCGCAATCGCCGCCGTCCAGCCGAACTGCACAAAGAATTTTCCCGCAATACCGCTCATGAAAGCGGTGGGCAGGAACACCGCCACCAGGGTGAAGGTGGTTGCAATCACCGCCATGCCGATCTCGTCGGCAGCCTCCATTGCGGCCTGATACGGCGTCTTGCCCATCTCCAGATGGCGCATGATGTTTTCAATTTCGACGATGGCATCGTCCACCAGCACCCCGACCACCAGCGACAGCGCCAGCAGCGTGACCAGGTTGATGGTAAAGCCGAACAGGTACATGAAAGCGAAGGTGGGAATGATGGCCAAAGGCAGCGCAGTCGCCGCGACAATGGTGGCGCGCGCATTGCGCAGGAAAAAAATCACCACAACCACCGCCAGCAATGCGCCCTCGAAGATCATTTCCATCGAGCCCTTGTAGGTTTCATATACCGTATCGACGGTATTGAACACGCGCTCTACGATGATTTCCGGATGTGTGGTCTTCAGATTTTCAAGCGCTTTTTTCACGCCGTTGCCGACCTCGACATCGCTTGCACCCAGCGAACGCATGATCTCAAACCCGACCACATGCTTGCCGTCGTGCAACGCCGCCGAGCGCCGCTCGGCGATGGTGTCGCTTACATCAGCCACCTGGTTGAGCCGTATGCTGCGTCCATCGCGCAGGCTGATTTCCATCAGCGCCAGTTGCTCGGCAGTTTTCACCGTCGCCACGGTTCGCACGGACTGCTCCATGCCGCCGAGATCGGTGCGCCCACCCGGCGCTTCCTGCTGTATCTTGCGCAACTGTCCGGATATTTCCGCGGGGGAAAGATTCAGCGCAAGCATCCTGATGGGATCAAGCTCCACCCGCACCTGCCGCGTGACACCGCCGACGCGATTGACCGCACCGACCCCTTTCACACCGAGCAGTAATTTTGTTATGTTGTTGTCCACGTACCACGACAGCGCTTCCTCGCTCATGTTCGTATCGGCGATGGTATAGGTCAGGATAGGCTTGCTGCTCATTTCCACCTTGTTGATCACCGGATCAAGCATCTCCTGCGGCAGGTCGCTGCGGATACGCGTGACGGTGGAGCGCACATCCTCCAGTGCCAGGCGCGAATCGCGCTCAAGGCGGAATTCGGCCGAGACGATGGCCGAACCGTCTTTAACCTGGGTATAGATATGCTTGAGCCCCTGCGCACTGGCCAGCGCATTTTCAATCTTGCGCGCCACTTCGGCTTCCATCTGGTCTGGTGAGGCGCCCGGCATCGAAGCTGTCACCGTAATCATCGGCAAGTCGATGTCGGGGAACAGCTGGATCTTCATGGCCTTGAAAGCCATGAACCCCAGGAACGAGAGCAGCGCGAAACCGAGCAGCGCCGGAATGGGATTGCGTATCGACCAGGCGGAAATATTCATATTAACCCTTCACCACGCGCACGATATCGCCTTCGGTGAGGAAAGCACCGCCGCTTTCAACCACCGGCTCGTTCGCTTTCAGCCCCTGCTTGATCTGCACGCGATCGCCGCTGCGCTGCCCCACCGTGACGGTGCGCTCATGCACATGGTTATCTGCTTCCACCACCAGCACATATGTCGTGCTGCCGCGCTGCATCACGGCAGATTGCGGCAACGACTGCAAGCTCTTGCTGCCGCCGCTGATATCGAAAGTGCCGCGCGCATAAGCGCCTGCAATAATCCCGCGGCTATCCGGCAAGGTGACCAGCGCATAGCCATAGCGCGTCTGCGCATTCACCGAAGGCGAAATCGCCCGCACCGCGCCTTTGATGACGCGCCCCTCTCCTACGCTTACTTCCACAGGCATGCCTTTGCGGATCAGCATCAATTCCTCTGCCGTCAGCTCGGCGCGCCATTCCAGACGGTTCTGGCGGATCAGCCGGAACAGTTCTGCCCCCGGCTGCAGCATCGAACCAACGTTGGCATTGGCCGCCGAAATGACGCCGTCATCCGGCGCAACGATGCGGCCCTGGGCGAGTCGCTCGGAGGCATCATCAGTGGCGCGGGGGAAATTATCCAGCGTCACCAGAACATCGCCGCGCTTCACATGATCGCCGATGCTTACCTTTACTTCCGAGATGCGCAGCCCCTGTATTTGTGCGCTGATAACAGCTTCCTGCCACGGCAGGATGCTGCCGTTGGCCTGCAGAATCCGCGCCCATTTCTCTTCACGCAACATCGTGGTGCGCACCGTCAGCGCGGGGCGGCTCACTGCAACGCCGGGGGCTGCTGCGGCATGCACCCCCTTGCTGCTGCCGAAAAGCCATATCGCGCCGCCGGCCACAAGCAAACCTGATACGGCGATTTTGAAAAGCAGCGGGTGGTGTTTGATGATGTTCATGCTCATTGTTTTATTCCTTTGAAAGCGTTCCGGGGCGCCTGATTCGTGATCCCGAAAATGGCGACTACATCGACGACAATGTTACAGATAATTAAATATAAACAACATGTTACGATACTACACTCGGCCTCATTTTTTCACGCGCGCCGCTGCGGCACGGCGCTTGCGTTCGGCGTCTATCATTGCCCCGGCGTATCCCACCAGTCTTTCCACCATCGTCTCTCTGGATTTTTGTCCATCAATCAAATGTGCGGCAAAGTAATCAAGCGCAGTGCGGTTATGGAAGTAGAATGTCGCCAAACCCAGCACCGCAAAAGTTAATCTGTCCACTTCCGCATCCGGTTTTTTCAGGCCGAACTCACGGCATAACAATGCCTGCATCTTCTCGTGATTGGGGCGAAACGCCTGCACCATGGCATCACCCAGCACACCGCTGGGCTCGGCTTCCTCGCGCGCATGCAGGCGCATGAACAATTGCAGCATGGGATCTTCTTCGGCAACGGGCGGAAAGAACCACTGGTAAAAGGCATGCAGCGCCTTCTCCGGCGAGACCTGGCTGATGTCTAGCGTGGCGAACACATTGCATTCGTTCAAAAACGGCAGACGAAACACCTCGCGGTAAAGCTCCGCCTTGTCGCCGTAATAATAGTGGATGGATGCCAGGTTAACCTCGGCACGGCGGCATATCTCGCGCGTGGTCGCGGCGTGGTATCCAACCTCGGAGAACACTTCGGTCGCCGCCTGCAGCAAACGCCAGCGCGTTTCTTCCTGGGCGCCCGGCGGATGGCTCAGCAAACGCTGTGCTGTTTTCAGCAACAGACAGCGTGTTTCTTTTGCAGCGCCCATGCTTCGCCTCCGAGTCAAATAAATCTATTTAAATATAATTCAGTCGCTTGATTAAGTCAATTGACTTAATTCTGTTGCGCAGGCATTTTGAACGTCGCTATCATGCAATACTCAATCAGTCGCTTACATGTCATTTCACTCAATTGGAATCCGCAAGAGCGGCCGCAGATGAAAACACCCGCATCAACCCCATATGCAATTCATGGCTGAATATAACCGCAAACTGTGGCAACAATTCAAGGGGATCGCCAAACCTTACTGGTTCTCCGACGAAAAATGGAGAGCCAGGGGATTGCTCGCGCTTCTGATATTGCTGCTGCTGGGGCAGACTGAATTTAATGTGCTGCTCAACGAGCAGACGGGGGAGTTTACTTCGGCATTGGCCGCCAGGGATGCCGAGCGGTTCTGGCGCTCCATCCGGGCCAGCTTCATTATTCTGGTTCTGACCGTACCGATCTACGCCTACTACTACTATGTGCGCGACAAGCTGGCTCTATACTGGCGGCAATGGATAACCCACCATTACCTCGACCGATATTTCAGCAAGCGGGCTTATTACAGACTCACGGCCTATGCCGACATAGACAACCCTGACCAGCGGATTGCCGAGGATATCAACACCTACACGCAACGCTCCCTGTATTTTTTGCTGATCATGCTGGGCGAGCTGATTCAGCTCATCGCCTTCAGCAGCGTGCTGTGGTACATCTCGAAGGAGCTGGTTTTTTTCCTCATTGCATACGCCTTCGCAGGCACGATAATTACGCTGTTTTTCTTCGGCAAAGTTCTAATCGGACTCAACTTTAATCAATTGAAACGCGAGGCTGATTTTCGTTTCAGCCTGGTTCGCGTCCGCGAAAATATAGAAGCGATCGCCCTGTACCGCGGTGAAACTCAGGAATCAAACCATGTAAAACAGCGCTTCCATGATGCGTTTGTCAACTACCTCAAGCTGATTAAATGGCAGCTCAATCTCAACCTTTTTCAATATGCCTACAGCTTTCTGACCATCATCCTGCCCAGTGCAATCATCGCCTCAAGAGTGCTTTCAGGCGAGCTTGAGGTTGGACGCGCAATTCAGGCCGCCGGAGCGTTTGCCGCAGTGTTGAGCGCAATGACCGTGATCGTGGACAATTTTGAAAGCCTGAGCAGGTTTGTTGCAGGGATTGAGCGCCTGGATACTTTTTCCAAAGCATTGAGCGCCACATCCGCAGAACCCAAAGGGCATCGCAAGGTTGAAACTATCATTCATGCGGCAGAGAACTCGCGTTTGGCGCTGGAAAATGTCACCCTGCAAACACCCGGCCACGAAAGAACCCTGATCAGCAACCTTACGCTTGCGGTCAACCCGGGCGAGAGCCTGCTAATTGTAGGGCCCAGCGGTGAGGGCAAGAGTTCGCTGCTGCGCGCAATCGCGGGGTTATGGGACAGCGGCAGCGGCTTTATCGTGCGGCCCGGAGAAGAACATATGATGTTCCTGCCGCAGCATCCTTACATGATACCGGGCACTCTGCGCACCCAGTTACTCTATCCCCACCCCGACAGAAAAATTTCGGACGATGAACTTTTCCAATTGCTGGAGCGGGTCAGGCTGCCGCAGCTGGCCGACAGGCTGGGCGGCCTGAATGCGACCAAGGACTGGGCCAAGGTATTGTCCGTGGGAGAACAACAGCGGCTGGCCGTTGCCAGGGTGCTGCTTTCCCAGCCCAGTTATGCCATGCTCGATGAAGCCACCAGTGCGCTGGATCTTGAAAACGAGGACAGCCTTTACCGGCTGCTGGCAGAAACTTCGTCTACACTGGTCAGCATCAGCCATCGCCCCAGCGTACTCAAGTATCACCGTCAGGTACTGGAACTCAGTGGAAACGGGCATTGGCAACTGTATCCGGCGAATGCATACCATTTCAAGAATTAGCTTGCGCTGATGGCATGGCTTGATTAAATGGAGCAAGGAACAATATTCGCAGATAATACGCGCAGGCTTTACTCTTCCCCTTTCATTATCGTGGTCTCAAAATCATGGGCCAGCACTATCTCAAGCCGCTCTTCGCCCCGCAAACCATCGCCGTATTTGGCGCCAGCGAGCGCGCTGACTCTGTCGGGCAGATTGTATTTCACAACATGCTGCAAAGCGGTTTTCAAGGCTCGCTGTATGCCATCAATCCCAAGCATGAAATGGTGCAGGGCTATAAAACTTACGCCTCGCTGTTTCAAATCAGCGAGACGGTGGAACTGGCGGTTATCGCCACCCCGGCGCAGACCGTGCCTGACATCATTGAAGATTGCGGCAAGCATGGGGTCAAGGCTGCCGTCATAATTAGCGCGGGCTTTGCAGAAACAGGTGCTGCCGGTCAGGCGCTTGAACGGGCCGTACTGGAAAACGCACGCCGCTATGGCATACGCCTGCTGGGGCCCAACTGCCTCGGTATCATGCGCCCCGGCATAGGCCTGAATGCCACTTTTAACAAGGGCAGTGCCAACATGGGCAACCTCGCCTTTGTGTCGCAATCCGGCGCACTGTGCACCGCCATTCTGGACTGGGCGCAGACCAACGATGTGGGATTTTCCAGCGTGGTTTCGATGGGCTCTTCCGCCGATGTGGACTTCGGCGAGATTCTCGACTATTTGATCTTCGACCAGCAGACACAGAATATACTGCTTTACATAGAGGGCATACGCAACGCGCGCAGCTTCATGAGCTCGTTGCGCGCTGCCGCACGCATCAAGCCGGTGATTCTGGTCAAGGTGGGACGCCATGAAGCGGGATCCAGAGCGGCGCTGTCGCATACCGCCTCGCTGGTGGGGTCAGACGATGCATTCGATGCCGCAGTCAGTCGTGCCGGCGTGGTGCGGGTGCAGACCATCACGCAACTGTTCTCGGCCGCCAAGGCGCTGTCCTGCGGCTTTCACCCCAGCGGCAAGCGCCTGGCGATCGTCACCAATGGCGGTGGGCCGGGCGTGATGGCCACCGATCACGCGATTGATCTTGGCCTGGACATGGCCGTCCTGTCTGATGCCACCATGAAACAGTTAAATCAGGTGTTACCGCCCAACTGGTCGCATGGCAATCCGGTGGACGTGATCGGTGACGCGCAGGCCGACCGCTACCAGAGCGCGGTGCGCGCATGCCTCGAAGATCCCGGAGTGGACGGTGTGCTGGCCATACTCACGCCGCAGGCCATGACCAAACCGCTGGAAGTCGCCACTGCGGTGATGGAACTCTCCGCGCATAACAGCAAACCGCTGCTGACCTGCTGGATGGGCGAGTCGCAGGTGGCCGAGTCGCGCATCGCGTTTAATCATGCGCGGAAACCCAACTTCCGCACGCCGGAACCGGCGGTGGAAGTGTTCTCATATCTGGCTTCTTACTACCGCAACCAGAAGCTGCTGATGCAGATGCCGGGCCCGTTGTCGCACCATGTGGAGCCGGATGTGGAAGCTGCGCGCCTCATTATCGATGGCGCACTGCAGGACAGGCGCAAGGTGCTGAGCGAAATGGAATCGAAAGCCCTGCTCGCAGCTTTCCATATCCCGGTGGCGCAAACCATGCTCGCCCATTCGCCCAACGAGGCGCTGCTCATCGCACAGCAACTGGGTTTCCCGGTTGCGATGAAAATCAATTCTCGCGACATCACGCACAAGACCGATGCGGGCGGCGTGCTGCTTAACCTGGCCAACGCCCAGGCTGTGAGCGCGGCATATCAATTGATTATCGAAAACGTCAGGCACAACCGGCCGGATGCGCAGATGGATGGCGTGTCGATCGAGCCCATGGTGGTAAAACCGAACGGGCGTGAACTGATGGTGGGTGTGAGCAGTGATGCAGTATTCGGCCCGGTGATCACTTTTGGCTCGGGTGGCACCATGGTCGAAGTGATGGGCGACCGCGCGGTGGTTCTGCCCCCGCTCAATACATTTCTCGTGAAGGACTTGATCCAGGGCACCCGTGCCTCCACCATGCTCGGCGCTTTCCGCCACATGCCGCCTGTCGATATTGCCGCGCTGGAAAGTGTGTTGTTGCGCGTGTCGGAAATGGTATGCGAACTGCCCGCGCTGCTGGAAATGGATATCAATCCCCTGATTATCGACGAACACGGCGCGCTGGCAGCCGATGCGCGCGTGGTGATTGCCTTGCGCCCGCCCAGTTCTGACCGCTACGCGCATATGGCGATCTATCCTTACCCGACTCATTTGATCAGCCACTGGCAACTGGCCGACGGCAGCAATATTACGATACGCCCCATACGCCCGGAGGACGCGGAAATTGAACAGGCATTCGTGCGCGGCTTGTCGGATGAGTCGCGCTATTTCCGCTTTATGTTCAGCGTGCAGGAGCTCAGCCAGACCATGCTGGTACGCTTTACGCAAATTGATTATAGTCGCGAGATGGCGCTGATCGCGGTGACGTCCGAGCACGACAAGGAAATCGAACTGGGGGTTGCCCGCTTTGCGATTAATCCGGATGGTGAAAGCTGCGAATTCGCACTGGTGATCGCCGACGCCATGCAGGGCAAAGGGCTGGGCCAGAAACTGATGATTGCACTGATGGACGCCGCACGCGGCAAGGGGCTTAAAATCATGATCGGCGAAGTGCTGAAAAATAATACCCCCATGTTGAAACTGATGGACAGGCTTGGCTTCAGCATTAAAGACAGCGCGGAAGATGCCAGCATCAAGCGTGTAGACAAGATACTGTAAGAGATTAGCTGGCGTAGGGTGGGCAAGCTTCATCTGCCCACGCGGATTGGTGGGCACAGCCTTCGGCCTTTACCCACCCTACGCTTTTTTTATAGTTCCGGCTTGGCTTAAAAGCAGAAAGACCCAGCGCATATGACCACCGCCTACCTGACCCACCCCTCCTCGCTCAGGCACGATATGGGAGCGGATCACCCAGAGTGTCCTGCGCGCATTCATGCCATCGAGGATCAGCTAATCGCTTCCGGCCTGCTGCCTTTTCTTGACCGGCACGAAGCGCCAGCAGCTACCAGGGAACAACTGGCGCGCGTGCACTCCAGCGACTATATCGAATCCATATTCAAACAATCGCCGCGCAACGGCCTGGTTTATCTGGATGCGGACACGGCAATGAACCCCTATAGCCTGGAAGCTGCGCTGCATGCGGCGGGAGCTGCTGTTAAAGCGGTTGATCTGGTGATGTCGGGCCAGGCAGAAAATGCCTTCTGCAATATCCGCCCGCCCGGCCACCATGCAGGGCGGAGTAATGCTGCCGGATTTTGCATCTTCAATAACATCGCGGTGGCTGCCGCGCATGCGCTTGAGCAGCATGGTTTGCAGCGCGTGGCGATCGCCGATTTTGATGTGCATCACGGCAACGGCACCGATGAGATTTTTAATGGCGATCCCCGCGTGATGCTGTGCTCTACTTTCCGCCATCCTTATTACCCCTACGCCGGTATGGAGAGTGCCAATGAACACATCATCAACGTGCCGCTGCATGCTGGTGCTAACGGCACAGAATTTAGAGCTGCCGTGACAGAGCAATGGTTGCCGGCACTGGAACGCTTTCAGCCGCAGCTGTTATTGATCTCGGCAGGGTTCGATGCGCATCGCGAAGATGATATGGGCGGCCTGGCTTTGCGCGAGGAAGATTATTCCTGGATTACCGCTACGCTGAGAGATGTCGCCGGGCGCCATGCCGGCAACCGCATCGTGTCAACACTGGAAGGGGGATATGCCCTGCACGCATTGGGGCGCAGCGTACTGGCACACATCAAGGTTCTGAGCGGGCTTTGAGCGACAGACAGGGCCTTGCGCAAGCGCCGTTATGGCGAAAACAGTACCACCGTATTGCGCCCGTTCCGTTTGGCAAGGTACATCGCAGTGTCAGCATTTTTGAGCAGCAGTTTTTCTTCGCTGCCGTGCTCAGGGTAGACCGCAACGCCGATGCTTGAAGAAAGATTGATGATATGCCCTGATATCTCAAAAGGCAGGCACAGTTCATGACGAATCTTCTCGGCGACCAGCATGGCAACTGTAGTTGATTCAACAGACGGCAGCAACACCACAAACTCGTCGCCGCCAATACGTGCTGCGGTGTCTGATTCACGCAGGCAATCCTGTATGCGCTTCGCCACCTCCTTCAGCAGCAAGTCGCCAATATCATGACCAAGCTTGTCATTAATATATTTGAACATATCAAGATCGAGGAACATCAGCGCCAGGTGGGTGCGTTCACGCTTGCTGGTAATGAGTGCATGCTGCAGCCGTTCCGACAGCAGTGATCTGTTTGGCAGGTCGGTCAGGATATCGTAATGCGCCATATGATGTATATGTTCGGTGGCCATCTTGCGTTCGCTGACATCCCTGCCTGTTCCTGTAAATCCTATTACCTCACCTGCAATATTTTTCAGCACCACCCCGTTGCACAGATAGGGAACATTCACACCATCATGTCGTACAAAATGCATCTCTACTGTCGCCGATCCTTTTGCAAAGACCTCCGCCACACCTTTTGTAGCGAGGGCTCTATCAGCCTGGCACACAAATTCGTTCACATGCCGGTTTAACATTTGCCCGGGTGTCAGCCCGCAGAACCTTGCAAAACTCGAGTTCCACTGGACGAGTTCACTGCGCGTATTAAACACGTAAAGTATGTCCGGGTTGGCCTCCATGATGGCCTGCAGTTCGCTCAGGGCGACCGCAAGATTTTCATTAAGCCGCTCTTTCTCCAGCTGCGCCTGCTCGACTTCCTCTTTCTTCACTCGCAAACCATCCGTCGCTTCGACAATGCGGCTCTCCAGCATGTCCCTGTCGCGCAATAATTGCTGCGACATGTCACTGATGCCAGTAGCCAGCTCATGCAGCTCGTGAATACTGCACTGCGGCACTGTATCTGTTGCCAGATCACCCGCAGCTATGCGGCGGATGGTCTGGTGCATTTGCACGATCGGCAACGTAATACTGCGTGCCGTCCTCAAGGCCAGTATCATCGCTACTGCAAGAACCATCAGGGTAAACAGCAAGCTGAACAGCAGATATTCAGTTTTTTGTTTATTCAGTCGTTCCTTGCTGATTTCAATCAACACAGCGCCAAGCTGATTGGCAACGGAAGGTGCCGAAACCAGGCCGTCCAGATTGATCTGCGTCGCCATGATGGGCTCATGCAAGCGCAGGACGTCGTTATCCTGGTAAATCGGCATCAATGACGTCGCATCATTTGCATGAGCCTGAACTCCGTCTTTGTCCGAGCTCAATATCAGTTTCGATTGCGCATCAAAAATCGCGATCGATTTAACGTCCCGGTAGGAGCGGGCCGCATCCACATTCTGCTGCAGCAATATTGTGTTGCCGGAAAATACCGCATACTCGCTTGATGAGGCCAGTTGGTGTGACAACAATTGCGAGCGCTCGAGCAATGCACGGTCCAGATCGGCAAAGTGCGTAAAAATGAAATAGCTCTCCAGCAAGATCGCCATCACCAGAATGGGGATCAGTGTAACAAGCAGAGTCTGCCGTTCAATACCGTAGCGTTTCATGGTGTCAATCCAATTTCACTGCGCAATTGAGATACGCTTTTAATATTTAGCCCCAGCGAACGAGCCACCTGCTCATTGACTGACACCTCGAACTCCTTTGCATACGTTGCAGCGGGCAACGCACGTGTCTCCGCATACGCCAGGATGATACCGAGTGATTGTGCCGCAATCTGTTCCGGAGTGCTGAATACTGCACATAGCGCGCCGGCTTTGACATAGGCCGGCGAGAATCCGACCAGCGGTATTTTACTGCGATAAGTTGCCAGCAAGATATTGCGTATCGTCGACGTATTATATATTTCAGCATCCGGCAGCGCGAGCAACACATCGCTGCTTATCAACAGTGATTGCAGTGCAGCATTCAGCTCAGATACAGAACTGATGGAGCGCTCATTAAGGTCAAATTTCCGCGCTGCCAGCAACGTGCGTAATGTGCTTATCTCTTTGTGCTGAGTCGAATACAGCACGGCTATTGTGTTTGCGTTTGGGAGCACGGCGGTAATCAAATCAAGTTGCCGTTTGAACGGCTGGTCAAGATAAATAGCCGACATCGCGCTTGCTCCGCCTTTCAACGGTGTGGCCGGATCAGGCAACAGCCTGTTATATCCGTCTTTGGGGATGAGCACCGCAAGCATGGCAGCAGGCTTGCTTCGCGCAACAGTGATTGATGCCTTCATGCCTGCTGCGATAACCAGATCTGAATGGGGCAACGGCTTGTCTGCGTCGATCACACTCAGGGTGACGTTCTTATTGTCCAGCTGCGTGCCGAGCGCATTGCTGTACTCCTGATATGCGCCGCCCTGCTCGCTCAGCACCAGCGTCAGCTTGAGCGGCGCTGCGTATGAAAAAGCAGGTAGCAGAAAAATTAATGCTATCAGGCCGGTCAAGTTCGGCCTGATAGCAGAAAAATATTGACGACTCAAAGAAATTTATCCACTTAAATTTTAAATGATGCGGTTACAGAAGCACGCCGGCTATACAACATGTTATTGGTCTTTTGACGCTTGAGCGTGCTTGCCACATGCCTGCGCAATCCCGAGATCCACCCGCTTCGCATGGCTTGCGGAATGGCAGCCATCATCTTGCTAGCCCCCTGATCGATAATAGCCAGGGCTGGCTCGCAGATCCTGTGTCAACTGCCGGCGGCGCATTGCGCTGCTGCGAGTTTGAAAGAAGTCATTTTTCCCATGCCTGTTTTTATAAGATATTGCATTTTAATAGATATTTACGATTTTCGCGCGGGGAGATCCCTTATCCCCGACTTATCCCCGGCGCCAGCTAATTTCTTCTTTTCACACTCACGTAGAGCGGGAAAATGCCGCCAGCCAGCATACGCAGGCCGAAGATTATGGCTGCCAAAGGTGCGAGATACTTGCCCAGACGCCAGATTGAGACAAAGCCACCGCCCCCCAGCAGTACCGCCGTACCCATGGCTAAACCGGCATCAAAATCGGCAAAGCGCTTCTCGATTTCCGCACCGCAATGCGGACACAGCCAGATATGCCGCGTGACCAATTTATACCAGGGAGTCTTCTTTGCAGCGGGTGAATGGTTTTTGAGATCGCCCTCGCAGGCAGGGCAGGCATATCGATAGGACATCAAGGCACTTTGCTCTTCTAAAATAAGCGAATAATACCTTGCTGTGTGAGGCATCGCTGCATTTTTCAATACAATTGAAATGACCAGCCAGTAGCGCGGCATTAGCCGGAGTTCTTGTCTTCTCCTTTTCGCAGTGGCAAATTGTTTTTTTTAGGATGATAATGCGCGGTTATAGAGATATTAAAAACCCCTTGATCAATCCAATAATTCTGCTGACAGACCTTGATAACCAAACTGCGCGAACGCTTTCTCGGCGAATCTCTCGATCCGCTCAATCCGGCTACCCGACATAGCATTGTCCTGGTCGCGTTTCTCGCGTGGATAGGACTGGGCGCAGACGGCCTCTCCTCCTCCTGCTACGGCCCCGAGGAAGCCTTCCTCGCACTGGGCACGCACACCCAGCTGGGGCTGTATCTGGCGCTGGCGACGGCGTTGACCGTTTTCATTATCGCGCTGGCCTATAACCAGGTGATAGAACTGTTTCCTTCCGGTGGTGGCGGTTACAAAGTAGCCTCTCACCTCATTGGCCCCCATGCCGGCCTGGTGTCAGGTGCAGCGCTGATGGTGGACTATGTACTCACGATTGCCATCTCGGTGGCCAGCGGCGCAGACGCCCTGTTCAGCCTGCTGCCTGTGGCGCTGCAAAGCATCAAATTCGGCACCGAGATAGCGCTGCTAATCGTGCTGATTGTGCTCAACCTGCGTGGCATGAAAGAATCGATCAAGGTGCTGCTGCCAATTTTCATCGGCTTTTTCATCAGCCATGCGTTGCTCATCACCTATGGCATCTACGCGCATGCAGAAGGCCTGCCTGCGCTGATTCCCAACACACTGAATGAAACCACCACACTGGCACAGCAGACCGGCTGGATCTTCGTCGCATCGCTGTTCCTGCGCGCCTATTCACTCGGCGGCGGAACCTATACCGGTATCGAGGCGGTTTCCAATAACGTCAACATGCTCACCGAGCCGCGCGTGCGTACCGGCAAGCTGACGATGCTGTACATGGCCATGTCGCTGGCTTTCACCGCGGGCGGCATCATCGTGCTGTATCTGCTATGGCAGGCGCAGCATGTGGACGGGCAAACACTGAACGCAGTCACCTTCAAGGCAATCATTGGCACGCTTGACCTGCCCGACTGGCTCAGCGGCAGCACGCTGGTGCTGGTGCTGGTGCTGGAAGCCGGATTGCTGCTGGTTGCCGCCAACACCGGCTTCCTTGGCGGCCCCGCGGTAATGGCCAACATGGCCGCAGACTCATGGGTTCCACGCCAGTTCCGCCAACTTTCGTCACGCCTGGTCACACAGAATGGCATTCTGGTGATGGGCATTGCGGCGCTGCTGATCCTGGTCTGGAGCAAGGGCTCGGTCGCGTTACTGGTTGTGCTCTACAGCATCAACGTGTTCCTCACCTTCAGCCTGTCATTGCTCGGACTCTCGGTGCACTGGTGGCGCGAGCGGCGCAGCGTAAAAAACTGGAAAAGGAAACTGCTACTCTCCCTGTGGGGCCTCTCTGTCACTGGCAGCATTTTACTGATTACACTGATAGAGAAATTCAGCGAAGGCGGCTGGGTAACCGTGCTGATTACAGGGCTGGTGGTTGGCATCTGCCTGCTTATCCACAAACACTACGATGAAACAAAAGCAAAACTGCGCGAAGTGGAAAAGCTTTTCGCACAATCAATCAAAACCGGTTCCTGTCTGCCGAAAAAACTCGACCCTGAATTGCCCACCGCAGTCTTTATGGTGGACGAGAATCGCGGCGTGGGGATACACACCATCATGTGGGTGATGCGTCTGTTCCCGGGGCATTTCAAGAATTTTATTTTCCTCAGCGTGGGCGAAGTGGATACACAAAGCTTCGACAGCGACGCAACCATCCGCACCATGCAATACAAAACCGAAAACACGCTGTGCTACTACGCCAGCTTTTGCGAAAGCCAGGAACTGCATGCCACCTGGCGCATAGCATACGGTACCGATCCGGTACAGATGCTTGATGATCTTGTCCGGGAAATATCTGAAGAGTATCCGAACAGCGTTTGTTTTGCCGCCAAGCTGATTTTCGCCAACGATAATTTCTTGGTGCGCTGGCTGCATAACCAGACAGCGCTCAGCTTGCAGCGACGCCTGCATAAGCGCGGGCAGCAGGTAGTGATACTGCCGATGAAGGTCAGCTAGATCAGCTTACACCACGTCCTCTGGCGCCAAACGGCAGCTCGCTGTATCGCTGCCGATCTCTATTTGCAGGGTGGAGTGATGAATGTGGAAGCGCTTCCCGAGCTGGTCGGAAGCATCATGCAGAAATGCGTCGCCGGGATGTCCGGCAGGGAGCAGCAGATGGACGGTCAGCGCAATTTCAGTGGTGCTCATTGCCCAGATATGCAGATCGTGCACCTCGGTGACACCGGACAGACCGGACAGATAATCGCGCACCTTGCGGGCATCGACGTGTGCCGGCACTGCATGCAAAGACAGGTTGATTGACTCCCTGAAAAGATCCCAGGTGCTCCACAGAATAACGACCGCGATCAGTATACTCACCGCACCATCCAGCCACAGCCAGCCCAGCCACAGCATCGCCAGTCCGGCCACAACCACCCCCAGTGAAACGGCGGCATCTGCCACCATATGCAGGAATGCGCCGCGCACATTGATATCGTGTTTACTGCCTTGTTGCAGCATCAATGCGGTGCCGATATTGATAAACATGCCGAGCAAGGCGACCCAGATAATCGTGTCGCCACTCACTGCTTCAGGTGCAGACAAGCGATGCGCACCTTCCCACACGATGCCGCCAACTGCGACCAGCAAGATCATTGCATTCACCGCTGCCGCCATGATGGTTGAGCTGCGCAACCCGTAGGTAAAGCGCGCGGAGGGCTTGCGTTTCGCCAGCGTCAGCGCACCCCACGCAATCAGCAAGCCGATGACATCGCTGAAGTTATGTCCGGCATCTGCCAGCAACGCAAGTGAATTTGCACTGAAGCCAAAATATAATTCGACCGCCACAAAAACGAGATTCAGTGTGATGCCGACTGAAAACGCGCGTTGCGTGGGGTCAACCGCGGCATGTGCATGACCGTGGTGTGAATGGTGTGCATGCCCATGGGCATGATGTTCGTGATTGGACATCGTTTTCCTGTCTGGATTATGGGTTATCGTTGAAACAATTCCAGTAGCGGCCCGCTAAAGATGACGAAGCCAATGATGATGGCAAAAATACTTGATACCAGCACCGCACCCGCCATCACATCTTTAACGATGCGGATCTGTTCGTTATATTCAGGGCAAACCTTGTCTGCCAGGTGTTCAATTGAGGTGTTGGTCAACTCCAGGGAAAAATTCACAGCAGAGATTCCCAGGATCAGCAAAAATTCAATTTTCGAAATCCCAAGAGTAAAGGCCGCGATTAACGCCAAAATAAAAACAAGCAGATGGACTCTGATATTTCTTTCAGTCGCCACTGCGTAGCGAATTCCTCTGTATGCGCAGCGCAAGCTGGTCAGAAATTTTTTCATCCGCTCTGTGCTCCCAGTTAGCGCGATCTATGAGGCCGCCAGACCGAACAGGTTCTGCCACCAGCGACGCCGGCTATTGGACAATGGGATATTGCTCTCCATCAGGGTAGGCTGTATGCGGCTCAACACCCACAGCGGCGGGATAGGTTCGCCACCCACGCGGCAGCCGCTACCCATATTGTAGGGATCAAAAATCTTGAGCAGCGTTGGCTTGCTCGGCTCATCAACATAGACCACGCCGCAATAATCATAATGATGCTCCTTGTGTAACAGCGCATCGATCTCGGTAATGAATTTGCCCAGCTCCGCAACCGACAATGGCGCGGTGGGCGGCGCATCGCCCGTCAAAGCGGTATACCAGCCTTCCGGCTCGGCACGTACTCTATCCCATAGCTTATCCAGATCTGCCCACTGCAATACGCCGTAAAACCTGCCATTCATGCGCGCCGCAAAATTATTTTCCATATAGACTCCTTGCCTGCTTCCATGAGCGAAATTCTGAATACGGGAATTTTAGCAAGAGAGCTCGCTTGCTGCACAATTAAAATCTAATTATAAACCCCGTAGGGTGCGTCACACGCACCATGGTACGTGTGACGCACCCTACATAAACGTTGAATACCTTTACAAACCGTCATCTGCAAGTTTTTTCGTCTCAGCCCCTGACTGCGCTTCACCCAATTCAGCAATGCCCGATATTGTAAGCGCGGAAAATCGAGCAGGAGGTTGCCGGAGCATGCCAGCGTGCTTTCCAGGGCATTGCTTCCCTGATTTCGTGATATCCCCGAGACCTTTGTCCGCGCAGAAGCCAAAGTCGGTCGCAACGCCCCCAGCGGCAGCGGCAGAGGCAAGAAATACAAAAAGTGCTGTCTGAGTGCCGATGAGGCGGGAGGTGGCGATTTTTAGGGGCACATCACTTCAATATATTGGATGAACCCAAATATAATTTGCGCTGGCGCTCACAATTCCCAAGAAATTTGGCCGGAACAGGGCTTCTATTCACCGCAGCCTCCAGACATCTCCTTCATCCGTGCCAGACTTTCGAGAATTGCGGCAATCCATTCATGCGCCTCGCGCTCAATTCTGGTGAATCCCTTCTGGGTGATGTCGTTGTTTGACTTCAGCGCACCATGAAGTGAACGGTAAAAATCGCCGCCTTCCTCCTCGATCCGGGTGAGATGCATCATCAAAGCGTCAGTGGAAAGGGGGGAAAGGATTGGCAACTCCATCGCAACCATACCGGTGGCCCGGCATATTTCCTTAACGATTAGCATGTTTCCGGTGAGGTTAGTGACCAGCACCCCTTCAGAAAGGAGCGGCTTGTTGTTATCGTTCAGGTTGCACTTGTTGTAGAGCACGCCGGGTGACTTGCCCATCATATCCGCCAACTTCTCCACACCAAACTTGTAAACAACTTCGCGGAACGCTTCCTGCACGCCTTTGTGATTTGAGTTGCCCATAATGAATCTCCCCTAAAGTTAACTTATTTTCTGGAGGGTGTGCGGGATGCTGAAGCTGCCTGCAAAGCGAACGAGTATCACTATGTGCATATCCACCCCTTTAAACATTACATCATGTTAATTATTAGTCAAGTGATTTTTAACATTTTGTTATGTTAAAAATGTTCATAATTAAATATATGAATAAAAAAATTGAAGCAATAAGAAGAGATAATATGTTATTGCTTTTGCAAAGATTTTTTAGGCAAGAAAGAATGTTTGCCGAAAAAATAGGGATTGAGCCTTCGTATTTAAGCCGGATCAAGGGCGATCAACCCATCGGCGATGGGATAGCACGCCGAATTGAGATAGAGTTTGGCAAACCGTCTGGATGGATGGATATCCCATCCACAACGCAGCAAGATCATGCCGAGTATCAAGCGGATACACTCAGCGAAGAAGAAAGGCTTCTGCTCAAAAACTTTCGCGCGCTAAGCCCCAACCAGAAAGCCACTTTGAAATCGGTTTGTGATGCGCTTGCTCAAACAGCACCATCCAAAAAAGCTGGATGATGTCATGCCTCCCGTCAGATAAAATTCTGCTCAGCTCACCGGCCGTTCATACGTTCCTTGAAAGTATTGCCCATATTGCTCGCTTCCCATCCTTGGCTGATTATTCCATTATCATCGCAGAGCCAAAAAATCATCTCTTAACAGGCAGAAGTTGCATGAATATTTAGAACTTGCCTTACCGGGCCTTCTCGTACCAGCCCTGGCTGCGTTTCACCAGATACACCACTGACAGCATCACCGGTACCTCGATCAGCACCCCCACCACGGTGGCCAGTGCCGCACCCGACTCAAAGCCGAACAGGCTGATCGCAACGGCCACCGCAAGCTCGAAGAAGTTGGAGGCACCGATCAGCGCTGATGGCCCGGCCACACAATGTGCCTCGCCGAAGCGGCGGTTAAGCCAGTACGCGAGCCCGGAGGTGAAGTACACCTGAATGGTAATTGGCACAGCAAGCATCGCAATGATCAACGGCTGGGCAACGATTGCTTTTCCCTGAAACGCAAACAGCAGCACCAGCGTCATGAGCAGCGCCAGCAGCGAGAGCGGATGCAGATGTTGCAGGGTGCGCTCCAGTACCTCAGCCCCGCGCGCCAGCAAATACTTGCGCCATAGCTGCGACAGCAGCACCGGGATTACGATGTACAGCACCACCGAAATAAGCAATGTATCCCACGGCACCACGATCGCCGACAAACCAAGCAGCATGGCGACCAACGGCGCGAACGCAACGATCATTATGGCGTCATTCAGCGCGACCTGGCTCAGGGTGAACAGCGGCTCGCCATTCACCAGCCTGCTCCATACAAACACCATCGCGGTGCAGGGCGCGGCGGCCAGCAGTATGAGTCCGGCAATATAGCTATCCAGCTGCTCCGCCGGCAGATAAGGCGCAAACAGATAACGGATGAACAGCCAGCCCAGCAGCGCCATCGAGAAGGGTTTGACCGCCCAGTTGATGAACAGGGTGACGCCGATGCCGCGCCAGTGCTGGCTAACCTGCCGCAGCGACGAAAAATCGATGCGTAGCAGCATCGGAATAATCATCACCCAGATCAGCAAGCCCACCGGCAGATTAACGTGCGCAAGCTGCAGGCCGCCGATCCACTGGAAGGGTGCAGGAAAAAATTCACCCAGAGCCACACCAACGATGATGCACAAAAACACCCAGAGGGTCAGGTAGCGTTCAAACAGGTTCATGGTTGCCATCCTTGCCGCTGCCCTTGCGCCGCAACACTCCGCCAAGTTGCGTGCCCGGCGCCACGGTATTAAACACCGTGCCGTATTTTTTCACGTTGTCGTGCAGCAGCTCCAGGCGCCTGTCCACCTCGTCCGTATCGACAATTATTTCATAGCTGATTGATTCCATCTTTGGCGGCACATCCTGACGCACGCCTGTGATACGCACTTCCACGCCGCGCAGGGAAAATTTAAGCGTGGGCGTGACGCGCTCGATACCCTTGATGATGCAGGCCGACAATGCCGCCAGCAGCAATTCGGCGGGATTGAATGCATCCTTACGGCCAGCCAGGTCGGTATCCAGCGTGATATCCGCGGCTTTGCAGTGCGCCACACTGCCGTGCATATCGACACGCATGGTTTCCACGTGGAAGGTCAGTTTCGGATTGTCCATGTCATCACCATTTTTATAAAAATGTCGTATTCATGATTTTGCCCAGCCGCCATTGATAGTCCATGCAACACGCATGGTGCGTGGGACGCACCCTACACGACCACCCGCTCAGGCCACGCCGAAACGCTGTTTCAATTCCGGAATCAGTCTGGCGCGAATCTCGTCGCGCACCTTGATAAAGCTTTCCATCGGCTCGCCGTGCGGATCGTGGAAAGGCATGTGGATGGAGGGGATTGGCCTGGGGAAAATCGGGCACGCTTCCTTTGCGTTGTCGCACACCGTCACCACCAGATCGATGGACTCGCTCATCACCGCGTCCACGTCCTTGGGATACAGTCCCGCAGTGGACATGCCGCCCAGCTTCAGCGCTTCGATGGCGCCATCCGCCACCTTGGGCTGCGGACGGGTGCCGGCAGAAATTGCGCGCACATCGGGGCCGAGATCGTGGTTGACCAGCACTTCGGCCATCTGGCTGCGGCAGGAGTTGCCGGTGCAAAGGATTAATACAGTTTTGGTCATTTCATTTTCTCTTTAATCAATAGTAAAAAATAACACCACATTTCCGGATATCGGGTGGAGCTTGCCAAGGAAACACTGATTAAGTCCATCTTGTCGTTCCCGCGAAGGCGGGAACCCAGTAAAATTAAAAAGCTGGATCCCCGCCTTCGCGGGGATGACGACTTAATCAGCGTATCACTAAGCTAACAGCAGGCATTGCCTTTCGCGGTAGGTGCGCAGCAGGCGCCCCCGCTCGCTGCGGCAACTACAGGAGCCTTTGCACCCGGCGCAAAGGCGGCGTCAAATTCGCTGTCGACAATCTGTCCAGCCTCGTCGCGCAGATGGCGCGCAATATCCACCACGATGTCGATTTGCGCCTCCGGCACGCCCATGCTGCGCAGGCGCTCAAGCTGGCAAATCCCCTTCTTGGGGTGGTTGGCGGCAATATTGGCGGCCAGCGACACCATCGCAAGGATGGCAGGAGGTAAAACAGTATCAGCAGTATTGGTCATGACAGGCCCCCCTAATATCCTAAGCCGGACAAACTGGCATCAAAAAACATACGTAGGGTGGGCAAAGGCCGAAGGCTGTGCCCACCAACTCGCGTGGGCAGATAAAGCTTGCCCACCCTACGCCAGCTTGCATAAAAAATCAGTATTGAAAATGTAGCTCTCGGCATAATGTTTACAGCCACCCGGCAATCTTGTCGCGGCTGGGCACGCCGCCCGCATGCACCACCTTGCCGTCCAGCACCACGCCAGGCGTGGACATCACGCCGTAACCCATAATGGCCTGGATATCTTCAACCTTCTCCAGCTGAATTTCCGTGCCCTTTTCTTTCGCCATCTCTGCTATCAGCTTCAGTGTGGTCTTGCAGTTGGCACAACCTGTACCCAGCACTTTTATGTTTTTCATTTCAATTCTCCTTAAGCAAAAATTTTGCCGCGACAGCGAGCGCCTTACTCACACCACCGCGTTGAATATATAACCCACCAGTATGATGCCGCTTGCCACCACACCAACGAACACCGCGATCAGCCTGAGCTTTAGCACCTTGCGCAAGATCACCATCTCCGGCAGCGACAAGGCAATCACGCTCATCATGAAGGCCAGCACCGTACCGAGCGAGGCACCCTTGGCCAGCAGCGCTTCGACGATGGGGATGATGCCTGCGGCATTGGTGTACATCGGCACGCCAATCAATACTGAGGCCGGCACCGACCACCAGGGCGCATCCTTGCCCATCAGGCTGGCCATAAAATCCTGCGGCACATAGCCGTGAATAGCCGCCCCAAGGGCGATACCCGCCAGCACGTAAGGCCAGACCTTGCCGACGATTTCACGCACGCTGGCAAAGCCGGCATGAATGCGCTCGGCTAGCGTCAGCGTGTCGCCTTCCAGCGTGGCTGATACCGCCGGCATGTTGCGCACCCAGTCTTCCAGATGCGCCTCCATTTTCAAACGACCGATGATGTAGCCTGAGAGGATGGCAATGGCCAGTCCCAGCCCCAGATACAGCGCGGCGATCTTCCAGCCAAACAAGGCAAACAGCAAAGTCAGTGCAATCTCATTCACCATCGGTGCAGAAATCAGAAAGGAGAATGTCACGCCCAGCGGCACACCAGCCTGCACAAAGCCGATAAACAAGGGTACGGCAGAGCAGGAACAAAAAGGGGTAACGATACCGAGCAGAGCGGCCAGCACATTGCCGACACCTTCATGGCGCCCGGCGAGCAGCGCACGCGTGCGCTCCGGGGTGAAGTATGAATTGATCATACCCATCACCATCACCACCCCGGCCAGCAACAGCAACACCTTGGGCGTGTCATAGAGGAAAAATTGCAGCGCATCGTAAGTATGGCTGCCCGCTTCAAGCGGCAGCGCATCCACCAGAATGTGTGAAAGCGGTTCCAGTGTCTTGTACAGGCCGAACCACAGCACGGCAGCAATGAGTAAAAATGCGCGCGGCCAGCCTTGTATTAATTTTTTCATTGCAGAACTTCTTCCATGAGTAAAACTACAAAGTGATTTTCCATCATCACGCCGCCACTAGCAGGTCTTGCGCGGCGCACATTGCGCCGCATCGCCCGCACAACAGTTCTCGGTCAGATAGGCAATCAGCTTGTCCATCTCGCCAAAGCTGGCGGAATAAATCACATAGCGCCCCTCTGTGCGCGACTTGATCAGTTTGGCACGCGATAATTCCTTTAAATGAAACGACAGGGTCGCCCCCGGTATACCCAGTTGCTCGCCCAGCACACCCGCAGGCACACCTTCCTTGCCCGCCTGCACCAGCAAACGAAAGATGGACAGACGCGACTCCTGCGCCAATGCCGACAATGCCTCAACCGCTGATTTTATTTTCATGTTTCCAATAATATAGAAATGACAAATAAAATGCAAATGCAATATTAAGACCGCAAGGAAAATTGCAAGGCGAAGATAAGCAAACTACATGGGAGTGGATGCGCATGTACAATTACAATAAGCCTTTGAAGAAACAAAGCCTCTCCCACTTTTTCCATCGCCGTCCACACAAGAGTGACTAGACATGGTGCTGTGGTTACAACTTCTGCTTTGCCTTGCTGTCATTGGCTACGCTGGCTATTTTCTTTCCCGCTACGGCGACATCATCGCCGAGAAGTCGGGAATCTCCGCCTCATGGATCGGCCTCGTCCTGCTGTCTACCGCCACCTCGCTGCCCGAGCTGGTGACCGGAATTTCTGCCGTCACTTACGCCAATGCGCCAAATATCGCTGTCGGCGATGTGCTGGGCAGCACAGTGTTCAACCTTGCCATTCTGGTATTGCTGGATGCACTGTACCGGCGCGAAACCCTGTATAGCCGTGTGGCGCAGGGACATATTTTATCGGCGTCACTGGGTACGCTGTTGATCGCTTTTGCCGGCTTCAGTCTGCTGCTGGATCATGCAGGGATGAGTCCTGCATGGGGGCATGTGGGGATGTACTCGCCGTTCATCGTGCTGGTCTACCTGGTTGCGATGCGCGCCGTATACAGCTACGAACAGCGGACTCTGTCCGAATACACCGAGGTGTCCACTGAGCGTTATCCGGATGTAACCCTGCGCAGTGCCGTCAAAGGCTACACGCTGGCGGCTATCGCAGTGGTGATCGCGGGGTCGTGGTTGCCGTTTGTCGCCACAGATATTTCCGAGATGATGGGCTGGGGCCAGAGCTTTGTCGGCACCTTGCTGGTGGCGGCAGTCACCTCCGCCCCCGAAGCGGCCGTCACCATTTCGGCACTACGCATTGGCGCATTGGACATGGCCATCGCCAACCTGCTGGGCAGCAATCTGTTCGACATCGTCATCCTGGCGGTGGACGATTTGTTTTACTCCAAAGGCCCGCTGCTTGCGCACGTCGATGCCAGCCACGCGCTGGCCGCATTCACCGCAGTGATGATGAGTGCATTAGTGACCGTGGGTTTAATTTTCCGTCCGCAACGGCGGGTCGTGCTGGGACTGACCTGGGTGAGCCTCGGTTTGTTAATGCTGTATGTGCTTAACTCATGGATACTGTTCGGACAGTCACATTAACAAATGAAGCTTATATTATCATTGATAAATATTTAATATAATCAATGTGTTACATATATACCCTGCCGCACACTCCCCAACCACCACAGCCAGATGAATCCCAATATTCCAGCCATCATGGATGCCAGCAGCACACCGGTTTTGACCATCAACAGATACTCCGGCTGCTCGGCGAAAGCGAGTTCGGCGACGAAGATGGACATGGTGAAGCCGATGCCACCCAGCACCGAAACTGCGGCAACCTGGCTGAAGCTGGATGCCAGCGTTGAACAAAGCGAAAATCGGAATTACCAAATAGCGCCCTAATTTTTCATGACCAAAATTTTCCGATTCCGCTATTGGCCGGATATTATCCGCCGATCTGCACGATAGCTAACAGCCGCTGAAGTGCCCGAAACAGTCACCCGATATTGAAATTCATTGTGCAATGTCACCCTTCAACAAGTTCAGTAAACGCCCCTTACCGGCTGTATAGGATTCTACAAATGTAGTTGCGTGTTTTTGCAACTGGGATTTGGTGTGCGCTCATTCTTCGTTTGCCACTCAAATTTATTTAGCTCATCACATTAACTTGATGCCTAGAAAGCTTGATCCCAGCGTATCGATAACCGTATAGCGGAATTGATCAGTCCTACCATGCTGTAAGTCTGAACGAAGTTACCCCACTGCTCACCGTTTTTGGTATCGATATGTTCCGCCAGCAAGCCATGGCGATTGCGGTGCGCCAGCAGTTTCTCGAAAAGCGCTCGTGCCTCCTCGCGCCGATCCAGCGCGGCCAAAGCATTGACATACCAGAAAGTGCAGACGAGGAAGGCATTCTCCGGCTCGCCGAAGTCGTCTTTCTCGACGTAGCGGAAAATGAAATCGCCGCGCCGCAAATCCTTCTCGACTGCGCTGACCGTGCCTGCATAGCGCGGATCGTCAGCCTCAAGAAAGCCCACCTCGGCCAATAACAGCAGGCTGGCATCCATCGCCTCACCCTCGAAGGTGGAGGCAAAAGCGCCGCGCTGTTTGCACCATGCGCGCTGGCAGATCGTTTTATGGATGATCTGCGACTGATCGTTCCAGTAGGCCGAGCGTTCGGCCAGACCCAGCCGGTCCGCTATCAGCGCCAGACGATTACATCCCGCCCAGCACATCACGGCGGAGAAGGTATGCACACGCGCACTGCCGCGCAACTCCCAGAGCCCTGCATCCGGCTGGTCGTAGCAGCGTATGGCCTGTTCGCCCAGGAGTTCGAGGCGGTGAAACAGTGCTTCGTCGCCGCGCCGGGTCAGGCGCTGGTCGAAGAAAATGTGTGTCGCCGCGAGGATGGCCGAACCATAGACATCATGCTGAACCTGGCGATAGGCCAGATTGCCGGTGCGTACCGGCCCCATGCCACGATAGCCAGTCAGCGCTGCAATCTCCCTTTCGCCCAACTCAGCCCGGCCATCGATACCGTACACCGGCTGTAACGGCGCACCGCCGGAATTGGCGGCAATATTGACGATGTAGCCGAGGTAGCGCTCCATGGTGCGGGTCGCGCCCAAACGGTTCAGCGCATTGACCACGAAATAACCGTCGCGCAACCAGCAGTAGCGGTAATCCCAGTTACGTCCACTGCCCGCAGCTTCAGGAATGGAAGTGGTCATGGCGGCGACAATGGCACCTGTATCGTCATAGGCGTTGAGCTTGAGGGTGATCGCGGCACGGATCACTGCTTCCTGCCATTCGTAGGGTATTCCCAGGGAGCGCACCCATTCGTGCCAGTACTGGATGGTCTCGTCGAGAAAGCGGCGACCGACTTCGCCGGCTGCCTCATGCACGGTTTCGTCCGCCCCAAGCAGAAGGGTGACCGTGTCCTCAAGGAAGAATGGCGTCTCCTGCAACAGCGCAGTAAGGGAGGCATCGGTCGTCAGCCTGAGTGTGAATGCGGGCGCTGCATAGCGGATGTGATTGCTGCCCCAAGTGACTTCGGGCCGACCGGCACCGTTATCACAGGCAGGACGAAGGCGCAGAGTCAGGCGCGGGCTGCCGCAAAGTCTCTTGATGCGGCGCACCAGCATCATGGGCCGAAACATGCGGCCATATTGGCCGAAGCGCGGCGCGAAATCCGTGATTTCGATGGCACCGCCGTGACGGTCGTACATACGCGTGATCAGGATCGCGGTGTTCTCCAGATAGTGTTGCTCGATCCGTTCGCAATCCGCGAGCTCGACAGCAAAAAATCCGAAGTCGTCGGCATCCCTGAGCAGGGAGCAGAACACCGGGTCGCCATCAAAACGCGGAAAGCAACCCCAGGTGATATTCGCCCGTTCATCTATCAGGGCACCTATGGTGCAATTGCCGATCAGGGCCATATCTAGATTGCGCATTTTCTTCCTTTCAATGCCTCGCCCAGCCAGCGCCTTACTGCCGCCACATCGGGCAGGCGGAAACTGGCGCAGCTCGGGCCTTTGCCCACCTTGATGGAAATACCGCCCAGCCTGTTCACTTCGGCGAAGCCATGCTCGTCGTTGAGGTCATCGCCAATGAACACCGGGCGCCGCTCCCTGAATGGCGACTCTGTCAGATATTCAGCCACCGCAGTGCCCTTGTTGATGCCTGAAGGCTTAACCTCAGCCACGCGCTTGCCGCGCTGCACCTCAAGACCTGCATTGGCTTCATGCGCCAGCCGATCCATCAAACGATTTACATAAGACGCAAGATGTGGCGCAAGACGATAATGCAACGCCAGTGTCAGCCCCTTGTCTTCAAGAAGCAAACCGAGATGGCGCGCAAGAGCCGGTTCCAACGCTTCCTTGATCGCACGTTTGGCTGCGGGCGCGGCGGCATGTATCCACAACCGTCCGGCGGCGTCGCGCCGCTCCAGCCCGTGCTGACCGGCCATTGGCATATGCAGCATGCCAAGACGCTTATCCAGATCAGAAATTGCGCGACCACTGACCAGCGCCATTGCCCCGCCACTATCACGGTACAGGCGCGCAATGAGTTCGAGCAGAGCCGTATCGACACAGACGGCATCCGGTGACTCGGCGATATCGATTAACGTGCCATCGACATCGAGAAAATACGCCCAGTCGACGCTGGGGGCTGGTGGTAAAGCGGGTCGCATCCTCATAACTCCCCGCGCCCCGTCTTGTCGGTCAGGCGGCTGCGGCGGCGCATCGCGGCTGCATCCAGCAGCATGCGCCCGGCCCAGCGGAAGACGTTGAACTCGGCCACCAGCCCGCGCATCAGACGCATGCGATCGCGTTGTTCGTCCGCTGGCATGGTCAGCGCCATATGCAGTGCGGCAGCGCACTGGTCGGCATCATAGGGGTTGACGATCAGGGCTTCCGGCAACTCCCGTGCGGCGCCGGTGAATTGGGACAAGATCAGGACGCCTCTATCATCGTCGCGTGCCGCGACAAATTCCTTGGCGACCAGATTCATGCCGTCGTGCAGGCTGCTGACGAAGCATAGATCGGCGGCGCGAAAATACTCGTATACCTCGCGCGGTTCGTGATGCTCGACCTTGAGCACGATGGGCGGCGGTCCGTTGCGCCCGAAGCGGTCATTAATGCGCGCGGCCATGTCCCGCACCTGTGTCTCGTGATGCTGGTATTCCTCGATGCCGGAACGCGTCGGTGCGGCGATCTGGACGAAAGAGAAGCGACCGACCCACTCCGGATTCAACTCCAGCAGGCGCTCGATGGCGCGGAAGCGTTCCATGATGCCCTTGGTGTAATCGAGGCGGTCGACACCGACGCCGAGCTTGTGTTCTGCAGGAAGATTGTTCATCTGCCGTATGTCGCTGCGGCAGTCCGGCACAGGCTTTTGCACCATCTCTGCTTCCGGCGGCCAGGCGATGGAAATCGGATAGCGACGCACGGCGGTGAGCTTACCCTCGAAGGAGACATTGAAAGACTCCCTGTCAACACGCGCCTCGAGAAAACGATCCACCGTATCCACGAAATTATTGCAATGGAACTGCGTGTGAAACCCGAGAATGCTGCTGCCCAGCATCCCCTCGAGCACTTCGTTTCTCCATGGACAGATGGCGAACGACTCGGGATTGGGCCATGGTATATGCCAGAAAGTGATGATCGTGGCATCCGGGAGTATCTCGCGGATCATTTTGGGCAGCAGGGCGAAATGGTAGTCCTGCACGAGAACGATGGGGTTCTTGGTCTTGGACTCGCTGGCCACGGCTTGGGCAAATTTCTGATTCACCGCGACATACTGTTCCCAGTCACTTGAACGAAAGGTGGGACGCACGTGGGCGATATGGCACAGCGGCCACATACCCTCGTTGGAGAAGCCATAATAGTAGCCAGCCTCTTCCTCCTTGGAGAGCCAGACGCGGCGAATCTGGTATGCGGGATTCTCCGGTGGTACCGCGATACGGTCGTACTTGTCGACCACATCGCGGTCGGCTGTGCCGCTGCCATGCGCGATCCAGGTTCCCGAGCAGGCGCGCATGATAGGCTCCAGTGCCGTGACCAACCCGCTGGCCGGTCGTTGTACTTCGATGTGTTCGCCATGGCGTTGGTGGATGTAAGGCTCGCGATTGGATACCACGATTACATCCTCGCCGCGCAATTCGCTGTGGAGTATGGCGCGTAGCGAGTCCGCCGTCCAAGTCACCTGACCCTCGTCCCGCGTGCGGGTCTCAGCCTCCAGTTCCCGAATCAGCCGCTGCAAGTCGCGGGCGATCGGTTTGAATTCGGTTAATTTGGACTGTGCTCCAGCCCCCGGTTGCCTTAATAGTCCCTCACCGCGCAGCAGTGCGCGCATGCCGGCCATCCATCCACGCCATGATAACTGGGCGATGACCACCGTAATCAGAGAAATGACAACCGCCAATCCCAGGAAGAAATAGAAGACGTAGCGCTTGGTCTCTTCGCTGCGACGAACCACGAAACTCATGTCATGCACAATGACCAACCGGCCTGAAGGCGCTGCTTCGCTTTCCATGGATTTTACCGAAACGTGTAGCGGTTCCCGGTCGATTTGCAGCAGATCTTCTCCCGGCGCTAGCCATCTTTCCAGTCGGTTGCAGCGAATCTCTTTCGGGAGGGAACGGCTGGCCAATACCGTCGCCGTTGGCGAAGCGCAGTAACCGACGGCATAGAGACGTTCATCCTGGGTGATGTGGTTAAAGAAGTCCACGATCTTGGCTTTCTTGCCGGCCGCAAGCTGTTCCAGCAGGGGTTCCTGGATGGTATTGACGATCAGTGACGACCGAATATCGATGTCTTTGACGAACCAGCGCAGCGTCAATTGATCAACCAGCGGCGCGATGGCGTAGGCGATGCCTGCCAGAACCAGCATTAGAGGCAGAACGAAGCGTATCGAAAGTTTCATTTTTTTATCATCCTTTTTCGTATTTCCCTATCACAGAGAGTGATTGCTGATCCTCTCGGGCGGATACACCTTTGCATTATGTAGTCCATGTCAGATTGCCGTAAAACGATCTTTTCAAGCAAACAATCCCCGTTGCTGGTGCGGAATAAGAACTGACATTTCAATTTATTCGCTACACTCCGCTTAAAAATACCTGCGCCGTAGCCCAATTTTTTGTAACCGATCAAAATCTGCTCAAATATCAAACAGAACGTACATACATAACTCATTCCACACTGGACTCAGAGTACACCAAAGGGATAACTCCTGCGCTTACCTTTCACGCCCCAGCCACCACAACCAGATAAACCCCAGCACCCCAGCCAGCAGCGAGGCGGCGAGCACACCGGTTTTGGCCATCAGCAGATATTCCGGATGCTCCGCGAATCCGAGTTCGGCGATGAAGATGGACATGGTAAAACCAATTCCGCCTAGCACCGACACCGCGGCCACCTGGCTGAAGCGCGTGCCGCTGGGCAGCTGCCCGATGCCCAGCCGCAACGCCAGCCAGCAGGCGCCGGTGATGCCGATGAATTTACCCAGCAGCAGCCCGAGCATGACACCCTGCATTACCGGATGACTCAGTGTGTCGCCCAGTGCGCCGAACTGCAGCGGGATGCCCGCGTTGAACAGCGCGAAAATCGGGATCACCAGGAACGCCACCGGCAGGTGCCAGCCATGCTCCAGCTGCTGCAAAGGCGTCTGCACGCCGCGCACACCTTTTTCCAGCGTCTGCACCACTGCATAGAGCTTCTCATTGGTCATGATGTTGCCATCCTGCTGATGGCTGGCGTCGAAACGCGCAATCAGTGCCTTGATGCGCGCACTGAACACGGCAGGGTCATATTTAGGCCGTGCAGGAATGGCGAAGGCACACAGCACGCCTGCCAGGGTGGCATGCACGCCGGACTGCAGCAGCGCGTACCACAGCAAGGCACCCACGCCGAAATAGGGCAGCACTTTGCGGATGCCGGCAAAATTCATCACGAACAGCAGAAATACCAATACGCCTGACACCGCCAGCCAGTCCAGCGCCAGCTGCTGCGTATAAAACACCGCGATCACCAGTACCGCGCCAAGGTCATCCGCAATCGCCAGCGCCACCAGAAAAGTGATCAGCGCCTTGGGTACGCGACCGGCCAGCAGCACCAGCGCGCCGACCGCAAAGGCGATGTCGGTTGCCATCGGTATACCCCAGCCGCGCGCCGCGTCACCATCAGGATTGATGGCAAAGTAAATCAGCGCTGGCACCGCCATGCCGCCGATGGCGGCGATGATGGGCAGCGCGGCCTGGCGCAGATCGGCCAGCTCGCCCACCAGCATCTCGCGCTTCAGCTCCATGCCCACCACAAAGAAAAACAGCGTCATCAGGCCGTCGTTGACCCAGTGATGCAGGCTCATATCCAGGCCCCATGTGCCGATGCGCAGACTTACCGGGGTATGGATAAAATGCAGGTACCCATCCGCCAGAAAGCTGTTTGCCAGCAGCAGCGCGATTATCGCGGTGCCCATCAGCAGCAGGCCGCTGGTGGTCTGGCGGTGGATGAATTCTTCGAACGGGGTCAGGATACGGTTGAAGGTGCGTTCCCACGGCGCATAGATGATGCCTTGTTCATTTCGCTTTTTATCTTGATGTTGTTCTGACATAAGCATCTCTCTATTGATCGTTACAAATTTCATGACATCACGCATGGTGCGTATGACGCACCCTACATCCTACAGGTTCAGAACGAACGGCAACATATTGATTCCGTTTGTGGCCTCGCAGAGGTTCTCACACCCTTTGGGTGTGAGCTTATCGAACCATGATCGGAGCACATTTATTCAGCGTTTCCTTAAAATTACACAGGAATTTAAAATTAGCGGTTAACCCAACCTGTTATCCGCCGGATGATACAACTGGTCTTCCAGTACGTTCACTTCGAGCATGCCTTTTGCCATATCCAGCAACTCCAGGTAATCCGCACTCAGGTGGCGCAGGTGCAGCTTCTTGCCGAGATTGGAGTAGCGCTCCGCCAGCAGGTCGTTCTCTACCAACGGAGATGATCACGCCGAAGATCACCGCAATGGCTAGGTCAGTGAACGCCACCGCAACGATAACATCCGGCGTTTATTCCGCCGAATGGAATGCGTGGATTTTTTGCATCCGCATCGCGCTGCCACGAGACAGCAGCGGAAAAGAAAAGTGACAAATGGAGGCGGAGCGTTACATCGGAAAACCTGAATTGATTTGATTGCGTCGGCGGATTATATGAAGCGGTGAATCATGGTGCAATTAACGCCCAATATTCCCTTGCATTGCATGTCAACTCCATCCCTATCATGCCCCACATAAGCGGCAAAGGATGCGGGACACCATGGCCATCCAGATGATACTGACGGAATAAATCCAAAAACGTCCTGATTTCCGCAACCTGATCAGCCGTATCAACTGGCTGATATACCAGAACCGGAACGTCATCATAGCTGGCGTTCGTGATAGCATATTGCAACTCTTGATAAGCTTTAAATTCATTAATATGCCCATACAACCCCTCTCCTGGATAGGCATCGCTGTGCTGCTGATTTTCAGCATCGGTATGCTGCTCATCATTTTTGAAGCCAGACTGCATCTGGATAAATTCAAGCCCGCGATGCTGATGCTGTCATCCTTCTTACTGATCGGGCTCTATTACTATTTCTCCGGTGACGATCCGCACCGTTTTGAATCTTTCATCGAGATGCAGAAAGAAAACAAGGTCGAACTGTTCTCGCTGATCGCCTTCATGGCGTTCATGTGGATGATGGTGGAGATCCTCAGTGAACGCGGGGTATTCAGCGCACTCAACAGCTATCTCATCAGCCGCGGCATGAAAGCAACCGGCATGTTCTGGTCAACCGGCCTGCTGGCTGCATTGCTCAGCCCTTCGCGGAATAGGTGCAGCATCCTTTCGGTGTTGACGTTGACCTGCTCCAGCCCGACCGTGTATTCAAAACCGAAGGCCGGCACCGCTTCGGAGCCGCGCACCGGCGCCCATACGCCGGCATAGGATTCCATCAGTTCAAAAGATGCGCTGAGCACCTGGTAGAGCATGCTGCTCAAGTCGGCGCCGGGATCCTTGGCATCGTGAATCTTGGCGCCGAGAAATGATTGCGTGACCTTGAATCTGTTCGCGATCGCGGTTGTCGTCATCCAGATGTCGATGCCGAAACGCGCGACATCGCTTTGCCACACATCCTTGCCCAGATAGAACTGTGCCAGGTCTCCCGAAATCCCGAAATCCCCGCCGATAGGCTGGCGCACCCGCTTACCGTAAAGTGCGCGGGTGAGCGGATAGACGATGCTGTTGGTGATGGTGCCGTCGAATTTGTGCCGGTGATACAGCGGCGACACGTAATCGTAGCCGTCCGCCAGCACCGGTTTCAGCAACAGCTCTATCCATTCGGGGCTGATGCTCCTTAGGTCTGAATCCACCACGGCGCAGGCCTTTGCGTTGAGCACGCCGGCAATCTCGAAAACGGCGCGAAAGGCGCTGCCCTTGCCGGGTATGCCCGAATAAGGAAAGGCGATTTTGGAAACCGGCGCCACGCGGTGATGTAGCAGTATGGTGCTGTAATCCTCAATGGTGGTGTTATGCACCACATCCCTGGTACCGTCGCTGGAGCCGCCGTCGGAATTCACGATCACGGCTTTGTGTTCGGGAAAATATTTTGCAAGGCCTGCCTGCACTGCCCGCACCACGTGGCCGATGGTGCGCGCGTTATTGTAACTGGGGATGCCGACGATGATATCGGCCTGCCCTATGCGATCGAGCTGCTCTTGCACTTCCGTTCTGAAGGTCACGCTCTGCATCGGCAGCCAAGCTCCTGTTCATCATCAGCCTGTGTCAATCAAGGTTCCATCTTTACTCAACAACACGATCTGTATATCCATCACATTGGTGCCGGTCGGCCCGGTTTTCAAGTGGCTGGACCCGCCTGTCGCAGCGTCATACTTCTGGAAGAAGGTGTAGGAATCGTTGTTATCGAGGTAGCCGAGCGGCTCCAGTCCCAGCTTCCGCGCACGCGCTGCGGTGCTGCCGTCAACCATGGCGCCTGCGGCATCGGTGGGGCCATCCGTGCCGTCCGTGCCTGCGGACAGCTGCGACACTCCCGGCAATCCTGCTGTTTCCACGGCAAAGGCCAGGGCGAGTTCCTGATTCCTGCCGCCCTTGCCGCCGCCGCTCACCCTGACGGTGGTTTCACCGCCGCACAACAGGCAGCGCCGCTCATGCGCCTGCATTGCGGCCAGCTCGGCGCGTGCGGCTTGCGCGAGTAAGCGCGCGGCGTCGCGCGCCTCGCCCTGCAGGCTGTCGGAAATAATTCTTGATGCCAGCCCGAGCAGACCGCATTGTTGCTGCGCGGCGGCCAGCGCCTGATGAATACCGGCGATAATCACATTGCGCGTTTTGTTCATGCACGGATTATTTTCCTTCACCGTCTCTTCTGCACCGCCCGCCATCCCGCGTTGCAGATATTCCGCAACGCGCGCAGGCAGCTTCTGCTGCAGCCCGTACTTAAGCAGCACTGCCCAGGCATCGGCAAACGAAGAGCTGTCGGGGGCAGTCGGCCCCGATGCGATCACATCGAGCGGATCGCCGATGACATCGGAAACGATCAGCGTGATCAGCTGTGCCGGATACGCGGCCTGCGCCAACCTGCCCCCCTTCACCGCCGACAGATGTTTGCGCACCGCATTCAGTTCGCCTATCGAGGCGCCTGCATTCAACAGCAGACGGGTCGTCTCCTGCTTGTCCTGCAGCTCAATGCCCGCCACCGGCGACACCAGCAGCGCTGAGGCACCGCCGGAAAGCAGGCAGATGACCAGGGTCTTGTCACCGGCTGCGTGCAGCATCTCCAGCACGCGGCGGGTTCCCGCCACGCCCGCCGCAGCGGGAACCGGATGAGAGGACTCCACCTGCTCGATGACGGACAGTGGCTCGGTGTGGCCGTCCTTGACGATGATCAGGCCTGCGTCAATTCTGTCACCGAGCAGCGTTTCAACTGCCAGCGCCATGCGCGCGGTGGCCTTGCCCGCGCCGACCACCACGATGCGCGCATATGCATCGAGCGGATAAACTGCCCCCGCAATCTGCAACTGCTTTTGTTCGAACCTGACAGCCTTGAGCACGGCGTTATACGGATCGGCGGCCGCCAGCGCGGCGTTAAAAATAGCCAGCAGCGTTTGCCTGTCTGGCTGCGCCTCATCTTGTTGCGCCAGCCATTGCAGCACGCTTTCATTCCACCCTGCCGGGCCGGCAAGCCGCGTCTTGACCATGCCGGGAAGATCTATGCGCGTGTCAAAGCTGTCATCCGCATGTCGCACCAGCACAGCCCGGTCAACCGCCCTCAGCATGGGCAAATCATTCAGGCTGTCGCCCAGCCCGATGCTCGCAACCATGCCGAATTGCCGCCGGTACAACGACAGCAGGATCTCAACCGCGCGCCCCTTGTCGTGATTTCCCAGCAGGTGAAACATGCGGCCCTGGGTCCAGTGCAGTCCGGCGCTTTCGATTGCGAACAAAAAATTTTCATCGGTATCGCCGTCGAATACAAACGCCTCGTCGAAGTCGCGCTGCCTGGCCAAGGTGGCCTCCTCGGCAGTAAGCCCGGTCAGCGCCGCGACTTCGGCGGCGGACATATCCGCAAAGCCGCGCACCCTGGCGCCCGACTGCTCGCGCAGCCGCACAAACTGCTGCCTGATTTCGGCATAGGGAAGCCCAAGCAGAATCAGATTATATCCATTTGATTTTATTGAGTTAAATTCGAATGAGAAATAGCCCGGCGGGATATAGATAGCGCCGCCGTTTTCGGCAATAAAAGGGTGGGAATTGTGCAGGCGCACGCGGTAAACCTCCAGCTCGGCGCGCGTCTTGCTGGAGCACAAAATCAGCGGTATGCCGCTTGCCTCAACCCAGCTTAACGCCGGCAGCGCCCCGGCATGGGAATAGGAAGCCGCATCCAGCAGCGTGCCGTCCAGGTCGGTAAATATAATGTTATGGTGCATGCTGTCTCCGGCAGTTGAACGGGATTAATTGAAAGCCTGCGTTGTCTATGTCCAGCGCAGCAAGCGCGGTGATGAGGCTTGGGGATGCTGCCTCACGCTCAACCAGCGCTGCTGCAACAATCACCATAACTCATGCCTGTACAATATGCCAAAAGTAACCTTGCACCGCCTCTTTTTGCCATCGCCGCCCCATAGGAGTCCCAAGACGTGATGCTCTGGCTGCAACTTCTGCTGTGCCTTGCCGTCATCGGCTATGCCGGATATTACCTGTCGCGCTATGGCGACATCATCGCCGAAAAATCCGGTGTCTCCGCGTCGTGGATCGGCCTCATGCTGCTGTCAACCGCAACCTCGCTGCCCGAGCTGGCAACCGGAATTTCCGCCGTCACTGTCGCCGACGCACCCAACATCGCGGTCGGCGATGTGCTGGGCAGCACCGTGTTCAACCTCGCCATCCTGGTGCTGCTGGATGCGTTGTACAAGCGGGAAACCCTGTACAGCCGTGCCGCACAGGGACATATTCTATCGGCTTCACTGGGCACCATTCTCATCGCCTTCGCCGGTTTCAGCCTGCTGCTGGACCATGCGGGCATGAGCCCGGCATGGGGACATATCGGGCTTTATTCGCCGTTCATCGTATTGGTATACCTGGTGGCGATGCGCGCCGTGTACAGCTACGAACGCAGCACCCTGTCCGCATACACCGAGGAATCCAGCGAGCGTTATCCTGAGGTCACGCTGCGCAGCGCTATCAAGGGCTATTTGCGCGCGGCACTCGCTGTCATGATCGCGGGTTCCTGGTTGCCCTTTGTCGCCGCGGATATTTCCGGGCTGATGGGCTGGGGGCAAAGCTTTGTCGGCACCCTGCTGGTGGCGGCAGTCACTTCTGCGCCGGAAGTAGCCGTGACCATTTCAGCCCTGCGCATCGGCGCGCTGGATATGGCGATCGCCAACCTGCTGGGCAGCAATCTGTTCGACATCATCATCCTGGCGATCGACGACCTGTTCTACACCAGGGGGCCATTGCTTGCGCACGTCGACACCAGCCATGCGCTGACCGCATTTACCGCCGTGATGATGAGCGCACTGGTGACGGTGGGCTTGACCTTCCGCCCGAAGAAACGCGTCATACTGGGTCTAACCTGGGTCAGCCTGCTACTGTTAATGCTGTATGTCATTAACTCCTGGATACAGTTCGGGCAGTCGCCTTAGCCGTAACTACAGGCACGGCTCATACCCCTCATTTGCAGAGGGCCGGATTTCGCCCGGCGCTTATTAGTATGTTATATTTACCAACCTTGCTAACCTCAGCCAGACGTTAATTCATTAACGGGGATGGCTTTTTTCTATGGATCTTACGCTCTTCGCACTACTGCTTTTTTTGATTCTGCTGAATGGCGTTTTGGCGATGTCAGAAATCGCCGTCGTCTCCTCGCGCAAGGCGCGTTTACAAAAACTGGCTGATGACGGCAGCCCCGGTGCAGAATCAGCGCTTGCACTTTATAACGAACCTTCCACCTTTCTTTCCACCATCCAGGTCGGCATCACAACCGTGGGAATTTTGAGCGGCGCCATTGGCGAATCCGCAATGGCCGATCCGCTGCATGCGTGGCTTTCCAGCCTGGGACTTAGCGAAGATGTAGCCAGAGGCACCGCGCTGACCGTGGTGGTGGTGGGCCTGACCTATTTTTCCGTGGTGATCGGCGAGCTGGTTCCAAAACAACTCGGTCTGCTGGCCCCCGAGAAAATTGCCTCGCTGATTGCGCCTCCGATGAACATGCTGGCACGCATAGCACGGCCGCTGGTCTGGTCTCTGGCGGCGACATCAAATTTTCTGCTGAATATCATGGGCGCTGCGCAAAAGGAAGCATCGACCGTCACCAATGAGGAAATCAAGGTGATGATGGAACTGGGTGCCGAAACCGGCGTGTTTCACCAGAGTGAGCAGGCAATCGTCTCCAACGTGCTGAGACTGGACGAGCAGCGCATTGGCGAAATCATGACGCACCGCAATGACATCTATGTGCTTGATCTCGATCAGGAGGAGGCGGACATTCGCAACTGCATTGCCGAGAGCACGCACACGCGCATCGTCGTGTGCCGCAACGGGCTGGACCATATTGTGGGCATCCTGCGCACGGCGGACATCCTTAAAGACGCGCTGGCAGGCAAACCGCTTGCCATTGAACAATCCTTGCGCCCGCCGCTCTACGTGCCGGAAGGCGTATCCACCACACACCTGCTGGAAAACTTCCGCAAAGCCCGCCAGCAGTGCGCACTGATCGTCGACGAGTATGGCGAGTTGCAGGGCCTGGTCACCCTGACCGATGTGCTGACCTCGATAGTCGGCGAGCTGCCCACTGATATTGCCGAAGAACAGGACATTGTCGTGCGCGAGGACGGCTCCTGGCTCATCGACGGCAGCGTCACCATCGAACGTTTGAAGTCTGTGCTGCAAATCGATGAGGATTTGCCGGGCGAGGAAGAAAATGCTTTTAATACCCTGGGCGGTTTCATCATGTATGTGCTGGGTCGCATTCCGGCGATAACCGACCACTTCGAATCGTCATGCTGCCGCTTTGAAGTGATCGACATGAACAAAAATCGCGTGGACAAAGTACTGGTCGCACGCATTGTCCAGCCTCATCCGAACTTGCTGTCTTAAGCGTTTTCGCACTACGCCAAACCTGCCATCAGCACGCGCGCAAAAGGGGCCATGCCTTGAAACACCATCGTCCCGCATCATATAAATTCCAGAGCGGGCTAAAAGCAGGCTACATGCCTGCCATGGTGGCCGCCGGGTCGTGCCGTTTCACCACATCGAGCATCTGCTTGCCTTGAATGGCGTCGGGATTGTAAAGCACGATCAATGCATGCGGATGTTGGTGATGGTCGAAGTTCGCGGAGATGACGCCGTTACATGCGCTTACCTCCTCCTCTACCTTGGCACGTGTTTCCGGGGACAGCTCGGGATGAACGTGAATCAGAATATCAACGGTGCTCATGACAGATCCTCTCAATAATTGTCGGCAGGCTTATTAAAAAAACTGCGAGTTCGGCCGCCATCTTTCACCTGGCGGATTCAGGCTGGCGTTTTTTTCCCCATTGAAACGTTTATAGTTCAAGGGATAATGATGCATTGAACCATATATAGCCGCCTCCAAAAAATAGGGGAAATCCTTAAATAAGCTTGCTGGGTTAAAATTGTGTGCAAATTCATGTTTGAAGGCGAAGGAGTGAACGGGTTGTGACAAACAATTACGCCAAAATAAGATTTTTCAGGAAGCAGATTCCGTCCTTCCCATGCAAAGCAGGCTGTCACGACTGTTGCGGGCCGGTGACCGCCTCATCCGAAGAGATGGCAAACCTTCCCGTCAAAAGCATCGCGGAGCATGAGGCAGCCCTTGCCGAGCTGAGCTGCCCCCACCTGGGCAAAAATGGCTGCGAGGTCTATGACGATCGCCCGCTGATCTGCCGCCTGTTCGGCACCACCCCACGCCTGCCCTGCCCCAATGGCAAGCGGCCGGAGGTGATGATCGATGCTGAAATCGAGCAGCAGATCCAGCACTTCCTGTTGCATTCGCGCCAAGTGCTCGTTTAGGGCAGCAGGGAAAAAATCACTCCTTGCGTAAAATTTCTATGCACACTCTCCGCCATCAGCGCGCTGAAGCAAAGAAGTGAATATGGTGCCAGGTCTTGCATTTCAATATCCAGCATCGCGTTCGTTACCATCGAAACCAAAAATGGCTGGCGCGGCCGAATCCATTTCAAGCCTCCCCCTGAACCTTGCAGGGAATAAATTAGGGATTTTGCTTATATAACACCGCAAATTATCGGCATAGCCTACGAACTGTGTGTAGAGATTAACCAGATGCTGCTGGGCATTGTTTGGCTCAGGCGAAACAGGCATACGCACCGGCTATTAGCTTTTGAAACCGAGCATCAACGCGCAGGACTTTTGTTCATTCCGGCAACAGGAGATAACCATGAATAAGCAGATCAATCATTTTGTCGGGGCTGTGTTTGACAATTCTGACAATGCCCACGCCACGGTCGAGGAGATGATCAAACACAACTTCCCGATGGATCAGGTATCCATCCTGCACAGGGCGGGTGGGGTGGGTGACGACTTTCTTGGAATAATCTATTCCGGCGAAAAGGAACGTTTCAAGGTGTGGGGCACACAGGGGGCGTTGTGGGGATCGCTGGGCGGACTACTGGCCGGTGCCGCCGGCCTGCTGCTGTTGCCCGGTATCGGGCCTGTGCTCGTCGCAGGTCCACTGATCGACGCCATCGTCGGCGCAGCAGTGGGTGCCGGCCTGATGACCGCAGGCGCCGCAGCAACTCACCTGACCATCGCCATGCGTCGTATTGGCATTCCGGAAGACAAGCTCGATGTACTTCATCAGGCGGTGATGGATGGCAAAACGCTGGTGCTGATTCACTGCGGCAGCGATGACCCCGAAGTCTGGCGCCGGCGTCTGACCCTGACAGGCGCGAATCCGGTATTCAGCATGCCTTGAAAACTGAAAGCAGAAAGCGTTTCACTGCGATGCAGATTCAGTGGCAAATTTCACATGCATGCCCTGCGTCAGCGGCCCTGAATCACCTGAACCTGGGCGCTGCCCAGCTTTTCGTAGAGGCGTATCTGCCGCTGCAGCGGCCACCAGTCGTACAGAAAAATCTGCATCGGGCGCCACATCGCGACCCAGCCGACGATGGTCAGGCTTTCGCGCGCGATGCCGATGCTGCCATGGGTGCCCAGCTTGTCGATGGCATCGGCCGCAAGCAGGCACAGCGAGACGAACACAATGCCGATGACCAGGCTGATACGGCCTTGCTTCAGAAAATGTTTCAGGTCGCTGCGCGTACGTGCTGCCTTGTAGGCAAAGTGATTGCGGATCGCCCCGCCCAGCATCTCGACCGGATCACCGTCTGAGGGCCACTGTTCAAGGTGGATGGTGATATGAAAACGGCTGGCCGGCGAAAATTCAGACGCCCATGATTCGATGAAGCGCTCGGCTTCCGGGTCGAGATCCTTGTTCAGGAACGGGGTCGGGTCCATCGAGTGAAACAGCTGCGCCACCTCGCGCACACGGAGTGCAAGGTGACGGATGGGATCGTGATGAGCAAATTTTTTCATCTCTTGTTTGGCCATGCTTGGTTGAGGTAAACGCCTGTGCATGCCGTCCTGCAAAGCGCGGCTGAACACAAGTGCAACTATCTGATTATATTTAATATTTTTATGCAACCTGCAACCCAGTTACGGCTGCAGCAGGCAGCCGCAGGCGCTCACGTCACCTTGCGCCCCAGCCACCACAGCCAGAAAAATCCCAGCACGCCGGCCAGCACCGAGGCGGTCAGCACGCCGGTTTTTGCCATCAGCAGATATTCCGGCTGCGCGGCAAAACCCAGCTCGGCGATGAAGATGGACATGGTGAAGCCAATGCCGCCCAGCACCGACACCGCGGCAATCTGGCTGAAGCGCGTGCCGCTCGGCAGCTGCCCGATACCCAGGCGCAACGCCAACCAACAGGCGCCGCTGATGCCGATAAATTTGCCCAACAGCAAGCCGAGCATCACGCCCAGCATCACCGGATGGGTAAAGGTTGCGCCCACTGCACCGAACTGCAAGGGGATGCCCGCGTTGAACAGGGCGAAAATCGGGATCACCAGAAACGCCACCGGCAGATGCCAGATATGATCCAGCCGCTGCAATGGCGTCTGCACGCCCACTACGCTTTTCTCCAAAGTCTGCACCACCGAATACAGCTCTTCATTGGCCATGATATTGCCGCCCTGCCGGTGGCTGCTATCAAAACGCGCAATCAGCGCCTTGATGCGCGTGCTGAACAGGGCGGGATCATATTCCGGCCTGGCCGGCACGGCAAACGCACCCAGCACGCCCGCCAGCGTGGCATGCACGCCTGACTGCAGCAGCGCGTACCACAGCAATACGGCGAGGATAAAATAGGGCATCACCCTGCGGATGCCGGCAAAATTCAGCACAAACAGCAGCAGCACCAGTGCACCTGACCCCGCCAGCCAGTCCAGCGCGAGCTGCTGCGTGTAGAACAGCGCAATCACCAGCACCGCGCCGAGATCGTCCGCAATCGCCAGCGCCACCAGAAAGGTTATCAGCGCCTTGGGCACGCGGCCGGCCAGCAGCACCAGCGCGCCCACCGCAAACGCGATGTCGGTTGCCATCGGGATACCCCAGCCGCGCGCCGCATCGCCGTCATGGTTGATGGCCAGATAGATCAGCGCGGGCACCACCATGCCGCCGATGGCGGCGATGATGGGCAGCGCGGCCTGGCGCAGATCGGCCAGTTCGCCCACCAGCATCTCGCGCTTCAGCTCCATGCCCACCACAAAGAAGAACAGCGCCATCAGGCCGTCGTTCACCCAGTGATGCAGGCTCATGCTGATACCCCACGCGCCGACATGAACGCTGGTCGGGGTGTGGATAAAATGCAGATACGCATCCGCCAGAGAGCTGTTCGCCAGCAGCAGCGCGATGATCGCAGTGCCCATCAGCAGCAGGCCGCTGGTGGTCTGGCGGTGGATGAACTCCTCAAACGGGGTCAGGATGCGCGTGAAGGCGCGCTCCCACGGGGCGTAGATCACGCCTTGCTCGGTCCGCTTATCAACTTGATCTTGATGCGACATAAATATCTCTCAATTAATTACTACCTGTTTCATAACGCCCAAAAAATCGATTTACCGCCAACAAGCTACAATGACTTTGCGTAGGGTGCGCCGTGCGACCATGGTGCGTATGACGCACCCTACAGGATAAATTATTGCAATATATTGATTATATTTAATAATATATTGATCCTTATTAACCCAACCGGTTGTCTGCCGGATGATACAGCGGGTCTTCCAGCACGTTCACCTCGATCATGCCCTTGGCCTTGTCGAGCAGTTCCAGGCAATCCGGGCTGAGGTGGCGCAGGTGCAGCTTCTTGCCGAGATTGCTGTAGCGCTCGGCCAGCAGGTCGATGGCTTCCAGCGCGGAGTGGTCCTTGACGCGTGCGTTCTTGAAATCGATCACCACCTCGGCAGGATCGGTTTTGGGCGAGAACAGCGCCATGAAATTCTGCGTCGAGGCGAAGAACAGCGAGCCGGACAATTCGTACACTTTCCAGCCATGCTCTTCGGTGCTGACATACGCGTCAATGTGCTTGGCATGTTCCCACGCAAATACCAGCGCCGAGATGATCACGCCGACAATCACCGCAATGGCCAAGTCGGTAAACACCGTCACCACCGCGACGGTTACCACCACTACCACGTCCGGTGTTGGCACCTTGCCAAACAGGCGCAAGCTGCCCCACTCGAAGGTTTTTTCCGACACCATGAACATCAGGCCGATCAGCGCGGCCAGCGGGATCATCTCGATCCACTCCGAGGCGAACAGGATGAAGCTTAACAAAAATAGCGACGCGGCGATGCCGGAGATATTCTTCAGCGCGCCGTTGGTGACGTTGATCATGCTCTGCCCTATCATCGCGCAGCCGCCCATGCCGCCGAAAAAACCGGTTACCACGTTGGCCACGCCCTGCCCCACGCTGGCGCGGTTCGGCTTGCCGCGCGTCTGCGTCATGTCGTCGATCAGGTTCAGCGTCAGCAGCGATTCAATCAGGCCGATGCCGGCCAGAATCAGGCTATAGGGAAAAATAATCTGCAGTGTGTCCCAGTTCAGCGGCACCTCGGGCAGATGAAACGTTGGAAAACCGCCCTTGATCGAGGCGAGATCGCCGACGGTTTTGGTATCGATGCCGGCGAAGATCACCAGCGCGGAAACCGCTGCGATCCCCACCAGCGTTGATGGAATAATTTTGGTCAGCAGCGGCAACAGATAGATAATTGCCAGCGTCAGCGCGATCAGCCCCAGCATGGTGTACAGCGGCCCGCCCTGCATCCACACCATCGTGCCGTCGGGCCCCGCGACTTTGAAGTGGTTAAGCTGCGCCAGAAAAATCACGATGGCGAGGCCGTTGACGAATCCCAGCATCACCGGGTGCGGCACCATGCGGATGAACTTGCCGAACCTGGCCAGGCCGAAAATAATCTGCAGCACGCCCATCAGCACCACCGTGGCAAACAGATATTCCACACCGTGCTGCACCACCAGCGCCACCATCACCACCGCCAGCGCGCCGGTTGCACCCGAGATCATGCCGGGGCGTCCGCCGATCAGCGAGGTGATCAGGCTCACCATAAAGGCGGCATACAGACCGACCAGCGGATGCACATGCGCCACCAGCGCAAAGGCGATCGCCTCGGGTACCAGCGCCAGCGCGACCGTGAGGCCGCTCAGGATATTGGTTTTCAGTTCCGGAAAATTCTGGATATTCATTATGCGACCTTAAATAACAAAAAATCCGGCGGTTATTTCGCCGAATGGAATGCATGGATTTCTTGCATCAGTATCGCGCCGCCAGGAGTCAGCAGCGAATGGAAAGGAAAAAATGGATACGGAGAGTTACATCGGAACAAATGCAATAAATTGTTTTTGTGCCAGCATTATAAATTCCGCTACGGCATCATGCAATTTCATATTGTCAGGCGGCAAGTTTGTCTGCCATCTCTGCACTCATCATACGCAGCAGCAAATCATCGTAGGTGTAGTAGCCAATGTCACATTTAACGAGTTGTTCAAGCGCAAATGCAATTCCGGTGCCGAAGGCTTCGCGACGGATTGATTCGTGCGTCAGTCGCACGGTCTGGTGCGGGAAGCCGAAGATCACTTCATGGTGGCCGACGATGCCGCCGAGGCGCAGCGAAGTGATGCGCTCGCCATCCACCTCCAGCGATTCAGCGATCCTGCGCGCCGTGCCGGAAACTTCGGATTTTTCGCGGAAATGCTGTTCGACAATTTCCACATCGGCAAACGGTGCGATCTTGCGCAGCAGCTTGGCCGCCGCGATAAGGAAGTTAATACCCAGTGTGATATTGGGTGAACACAGCACGCGCGAGTCCCGCCCCAGCGAGCGTGCATATTCCAGCTCATCTTGCGAATATGCAGAGATGGCACTGACCAGCATGATGCCGCGCCTGCGCACTTCTTCGCCGTAAGCATGAAGGCTTTCAGCAGAGGAGAAATCCACCAGCGCATGCACCGGATATTGCTCAAACAGCTCCGCAAAAGAGCTCTGATTCAGACTGATAATGGGAATCTCTGTACCAGGGTGGAACTGCGGCTCTGCCGCTGGCGAGCGCCGCGCGATCCAGCGCAATTCGTAACGCGGATCAGCGCTCAAGACACTGGCTACGGCACTGCCGGCCTTGCCGTATCCAACCAGGCCGACACGTATCTTTTTGGTCATACTCTCTCCCTTTGCAGCATTATTCTATCGGCGCAATCATAAAAAACGCCGCGAGTGAGTGACCGATTATAACACCATAAAAAATTCAGCTTCCGCATGGGCCACATCACTGTAAAAAATCGGCATGTATAATTGGCTGCCTATCGAACAGGAACAACAAACATGTCCACTACAATTCTGCTCATCGGCCTGATGGTGTTCTTCGCACATTTTCTGTCGCTGCAATTTCGCAAGACCAATATCCCGGATGTGCTGGTGCTGATTCTGGTCGGCATCGTCATCGGCCCCGTGCTGGGCTTCGTCACGCCGGAAGATTTCGGCAAGATCGGTTCGCTGATCGCGGCCATCGCACTGGTGGTGATTCTGTTTGAAAGCGGCACCTCGCTCGAAGTCGGCGTGCTGCGAAAAGCACTGGCGACAACCGGTGTGCTGACCATGTGGTGTTTTGTGCTTACCACCCTTATCGTCGCCCTGCTCGGCATCTACCTGCTAGACCTGTCCCTGCTCGCAGCCACGATACTGGGTGTCACACTGGGCGGCACATCTTCTGCGGTGGTGATCCCGATGGTCAACGCCTTGCGCGTATCGGAAAAACCCGCCACGGTGATGGTGCTCGAATCCGTACTCACCGACGTACTGTGCATCATCGGTGTGTTTGCGCTGTTGCAGGCCCATACCCAGGGCGGCATCGAGCCCGGCAGGCTGGTCGGCAGCGTGATGTCCGCGCTGATTTTCGCCGCCATTATCGGCGTGCTGGGCGGCATCGGCTGGCTGCTGGTGCTGGGCAAGGTGCGTAACTTCCCCAACACCATCTCCTCAACCCTCGCCTATGTTTTTATTGTGTATGGGCTGACCGAGCTGCTCGGATTTTCCGGCGCAATTGCCGCGCTGGCCCTGGGCATTACGCTCACCAATTTTGAAAAATTTGGCCTGCACCGCATTCAGCAACTGGACCGAAAACTCGAACCGCTGAATGAAATTGATCTGGTGTTCTACCGCGAGGCGGTGTTTCTGCTGAAGACCTACTTCTTCGTCTATCTCGGCGTCTCCATCCGCTTTGGCGCGGCGACGCTGATCATGGTTGCCGCGCTGATGACGCTACTGGTATATGTCATGCGTCTGGTGCTGACGCGCGTGGCACTGCGCGACCCTGTTTATAAACTGAGGGACACCGCAATCACCTCGATGATGGTGCCGAAAGGTCTGGCGGCCGCCGTGCTGGCCGGCCTGCCTCTTCAATACGGTGTGACAGGTGGAGAAGTAATCCGCGATACCACCTACATGGTGGTGCTGGTCAGCATCAGCCTGAGCGCACTTCTGGTGGCGCTGTACCCGCTACCCTGGGTGCAGCGAGTTTATTCTGCGGTTTTGAGTAAGCCTATGCCTGGAAAATAGGAAATAAATACAACAAATGCATGGATGGATAGTTGCCGTAGTCACTTACTTGGCGACGACCATGTAGGTGCGTCACACGCAGCATGGTGCGCACGGCGCACCCTACAACGGCGACTCACATCACTGAATAAGAAGGTCTCTAGCCAGCCAACTAACCTACAATGCTTAATACAAACAATACGTTACAATAATAATCGGCATTCGCCCAGCGCATCCCAAAACACCGTCTCGTACCGCATCCGCAGTAAACGCTGAGCACTGTGCGGCCAGCTTATTTTTCCAGCCTAAAGATAACGCAAATAAATATACACATGCGCGATCGCCACGGTCAGCATCATGAGCGGGAAGCCCACTTTCAGAAAGCCGATAAAACGTATCGGCGAACCAGCGCGTTCCGCAAAACCAGCCACCACCAGGTTGGCCGATGCGCCCACCAGCGAGCCATTGCCGCCGAGGCATGCGCCCAGCGCCAGCGACCACCACAGGGGCATGATCGCCTGCTCGCCGCCCATCGCCGGCGCCATCGACTTGACCAGCGGGATCATGGTGGCGACGAAGGGGATGTTGTCGACAAACGCGGATGCGATGGCCGAGCCCCACAGGATGGTGAAGGCGGTGACGGTCATGTCGCCCTTGGTGATCTGCAGCATCCACTGCGCGAGGTGATCGATCGCACCCACCTGCTCCAGGCCGCGCACCGCGATAAACAGCCCGACAAAAAAGAACAGCGTGACCCATTCAATTTCGGCAAAGGCGTGGTGCACCTTGTGGCTTTGCGCTTCCGCGTCCAGCCTGAAATTATCCAGCAGCAGCAACAGCGCAGCACCCAGCATCGCCACTGTGGCCGGTTCCAGGTGCAGCATGCCATGCAGGATAAAGGCACTCATCACCAGAAACAGCACAAACAGCGACTGGCGCAGCAGGCGCACATCGGTGATGGCCTCGCGCTCGTTAAACGCCATCACCCGCGCGCGGTCTTCTGCTGTCGCCACCATCTGCTTGCGCCAGATCAGCGCCATCAGCGGCACGGTGACGAGCATGATGATCAGGATGATGGGGGTCAGGTGCAGCAGAAAATCGTTGAAGCCCAGGCCGACCGCCGAGCCGATCATGATATTGGGCGGGTCGCCGATCAGGGTGGCGGTGCCGCCGATATTCGACATGAACACTGCAGCCAGCAGATAGGGATAAGGCGAAAGCTTGAGTTCTTCCGTGATCAGCAAAATCACCGGCACCATCAGCAGCACGGTGGTGACGTTGTCCAGCAGCGCGGAGAACACCGCCGTGACCAGCGACATCATCAGCATGATGCCGATGGGATGCGCCTTCACCTTCTTGGCCGCCCACACCGCGACATACTGGAACAGCCCGCTGCGCTTGGTGACATTGACGATGATCATCATGCCGGCCAGCAGGCCCAGGGTATTGAAATCGATGCCTTCAATCGCGGCCTGCTGGTTGAGCACGCCGCACACGATCATCAGCCCCGCGCCCAGCAGTGCCACGATGGCGCGGTTCACGCGCTCGCTGATAATCGCGGCGTAGGTCGCCACAAACAAACCCACTGCCAGCCACAGCATGGAAGCGCTGCTTGCCGCCGAAGCCACGTGGTTCATTTGGCCACCTCTTCGTTCAGGGTATGCAGCAGATCGAGTGCCGACACCATGCTGATAAACTTGTGCGTATCGCGTTCCACCATCGCCACATCGTCTTCGCCGCGCAGCAGCAGCAACACCGCCTCCATCACCGGAGAATCGGGATAGATCACCGGCGCATCGCGCTGCGCCAGGCTGCCCACGGTTGCCTCGGACAAACCGGCCAGCCGGTTGCGCAGCTCGTCCATATTGTCATCCATGAAAGACAGGCTGGGCACCGTATCGCCACTGGCGGCCAGCGCCGAGCGCACCGCCTGCGGCAGCAGCATTTCCAGCAGGCCGTTCACACCGATGATGCCGACAAACTTGCCTTGTTCATTGATCACCGGCACAGCTGCCAGGCGTTTGCTGGTAAGAATGGACACCGCCTTGTGCAAGGGTTCGTTTTCATACAGGGTATCCGACGACTTGGGGCCGTTCATCTTGATTTTCATCTTGTTCACTCCCGACTTATTGTGCTGGTGCGGACATTATACTGTTTGTAAATTCTGCACAGGGTAAAGCAGTGTTCTCCATTGAACATGGAGTTCAAGCAGTTTGCTATCATGCTAGCCATTCTAGTCAGGAGTTGATGATGCAAATTTCTTTGCGCGGCCATGTTGCCGCATTCTTCTTGTTCATCTCTATCAGCACGCCGGCGTGCGCGGCCGAAGTCAGCGCTGCGGTGGCGGCGAATTTCGCAGCACCCATGGAGCGCATCGCGGCGCTGTTCCACAAGGAAAGCGGGCACACCGTCAAGCTCCGCCTCGCGGCCAGTGGCAAGCTGTATGCGCAGATCAAGGGCGGTGCGCCGTTCGACGTGTTCCTCTCCGCCGATGAAGAGCTGCCGAAACGCCTGCTGCAGGAAGGCCTGGCGGTCGGCGGTTCGCGCTTCGTCTATGCCACAGGCAGGCTGGTGCTGTGGAGCGTGCAGCCCGGCTTGGTGGATGAAAAAGGTGCCGTGCTCAACAGCGGCAATTTCGACAAGCTGGCTTACGCCAACCCCAGCTTCTCGCCCTATGGCATCGCCACCAGAGAGACCCTGACGAAACTGACGATGTGGAATGCGATGCAGAAAAAGCTGAAAAAGGCCGACGATTTAACACAGGCCTACCAGCTTGCCGCAACTGAGAGCGCCGACATGGCCTTCATCGCGCTGTCGCAGGTGATGCGCGATGGCAAAGTGGCGACAGGTTCCTGGTGGATTGTGCCGCCCGAACTGCACAACCCCATCCGCCAGAGCGCGGTGCTGTTGAGCGGCGCGAAAGAGCCGGCAGCGGCGCAGGCGTTGCTGGCTTTTCTGAAGAGTGAGAAGGCAAGAGCGGTGATGCGCGGGTTTGGGTATGAAACACCTTAAAGGACGGCACTTATAACAACATGATTGTATTAAGTAATTTGCAATCATATGTTTGCAGACTGCCTCCTTCCTGGCCGCATTAATTACCAACCCTGGGAGCGCCGATGTCCCCGTCGGCAAAGATGTTAGAACAGCCGACGGGGACGTCGGCGCTCCTACAAGACACATCATTTCAAATCCCTAATTCATTCAAATTGCTCCACAAGCACGTTTAGTTGAGTTACTTAGAAGATTCCAGCACCTCGCAATTCCTAGGTTCTCTTTTCACATCGCCTATCTGAGCCATGGCCAACCATTTTGTTAACGTCAACAAAATGGTTAACAAACAGCTTGCCCTTATGTAGCTTATAAGCTACATTGTTCTATGATTGAAATTTTTCGATACCAGCTCGAAGATGGCAAAGAGCCCGTTACAGATTGGCTCAAGTCGCTAAAGGATAAGCAGGCGCAAGCCAAGATTCGTGTCCGTATCAAACGGCTGGAAGCGGGAAATTTCGGCGATTGCGATACAGTGGGCGAAGGCGTGCAAGAATTACGGGAACACCTTGGTGCTGGTTATCGAATCTATTTTGGTCGACATGGAAAGACGGTTGTAATTTTGCTGTGCGGCGGTAGCAAAAAGTCACAAGCTGCAGATATCAAGAACGCCAAGGTATATTGGGAAGATTGGAAACGGAGGCAAATATGAACAAAAAAATGAAAGCTGCAGTATCACACCATGATCGCGAGGTGGAAGAACTGCGCGCGGATCGTGAACTGGCAGTTGAATATCTGAAGGCCGCCATGGAATCACTCGACAACCCCGATGACCGTGCGGCAGGCCTGCTTGCTCTGCGCACCGTTGCTGAAGCCTATGGTGGACTTGGGGCTGTTGCCGCTGAAGCCGGGATCAGCCGCGAATCGTTATATCGGACACTGTCGGCCAATGGAAATCCGACACTCAAAACACTGCTTGCCGTATTGAAAGCTGTTGGCATGAAACTCTCAGTGGAACCAGAACAACACGCTGCAGCATGAGCAAGCCACTTAAGCCCCCTTCCAAAATTCGCCAACGAGGCTGAAGAGCAAGCCTTTTTGGAAACGGACGACCAACACACGAGACCTTACCTGTGCAGTTGCCAAATGTAAGGCCTGATTTTCGAGATTTCTTTACCAAAAATTAATCGCATGAATGAAGCTTTAGTTGTTTTCTCACGAAAAGGCGAGTTCAAAAGCACCGTTTGCGCACGTGACATTTCAAGCCGTGAGGATGCACGAAAGCGCTGGCCGATGGTGACTCCAACATCCCCGTATCACCTTGTCACTTGGGTAAAGCCATCTTTTTCCGAGAGCGGCAAGTTACTACGACGCTCCCATTTTCGGGTTTTGCCTGACTCTCACCATTACGATTTTCGTCAACATTTTCAGCATGAAGAGGCGGCACGCCGGATTATCGTTCAAGAAAGCAAGGAGCATCGGCAAGCCAAAGAATTAATTACTGCTCGGTTCTGCTCTATCCCCATTCGCAAAATGTCACCCTCAAGAGCCTACTCAATTCAAACATCACACCCTCTAGCCCTATGAAAAAAACCGCCCCCACCAAGGCCGACATCGCGCTGCTGGAACCCTTTACCGGCCTTGCGCTGGCGCACATCCATGTGCCGACTACTGCTGAACAGTTTGCCTCCGCCACTGCCGCGATCAAGGCGGCGGGTGTGGTGGGTTTCGATACGGAATCCAGGCCGACGTTTGCGGTGGGCGAGGTCAGCGACGGGCCGCATCTGGTGCAGTTTGCATTGCGCGACAAGGCTTACCTGTTTCAACTGCATCATGCGCAGGGGCATCCGTTTCTGCTGGAGCTGCTGCAGTCGGATGCGTTTATCAAGGTGGGCTTCGGGCTTAAATCGGACAGCAAACATATCCGCGCGAAGCTGGGCGTGCAGATGCGCGCAGTGGTGGATCTCAATACGGTGTTCAGCATGGACGGCTACCACAAGGAGATGGGCGTGCGGGCGGGCGTGGGACAGGTGTTGAAGCAGCGCTTTGCGAAGTCGCGGCATGTGACCACTTCCAACTGGTCGCAGCCTCAGCTGACGCCGCAGCAAATGCTGTATGCGGCAAACGATGCCTACGCGGCGCTCAAGGTGCTGGAGGCGATGGATTTGAAGCACGGGGAGTTGCCCTTTATGGGCTTGCCCGGCATTGTGGCGAAGAACCAACGGCGGCTATCCTTGCGCTCTGTGATGCTCCAGCTTAAATTCAAAATATTAAATATAATCAAGTAGTTACATAAAAACACTGCTGTTTTTAAAATATGCTGCAACAAAGGATTATTGAATGCGGGAGCGCCGACGTCCCCGTCGGCAAGCAAGTTTGAAATAGCCGACGGGGACGTCGGCGCTCCCACAAAACATATCACTCCAAATCTCCGGGTGCGCTGATCTCACATTCACGCGTTCTGGTACAGCGCGCCCCTGCGCACCAGCCATTTCTCGATTTCCACCGCGAAGAATACCACTGCCGACAGCGCGATGCACAGCAGGAGTTCATCCGCGCTCAGCGCTTCTGTCTTGAAAATCGGCTGCAGGAACGGCACGTAGATGGTTGCCATCTGCAACGCAAAGGTGAGCGCCACCGCACCCAACAACAGGGGATTAGAGAAGAAGCCGATCTTGAACAGCGATTCCTTTTCGGAGCGGATCGCCAGCACATGGCCCATCTGCGACAGGCACAGCACGGTGAACACCATGCTCTGCCAGTGGGCGGAGCCGGTGTGAACAGACCATGCCTGGGTGATGAGCGACACGCCGCCCATCAGCAGCCCCACCCACAGGATGTGCTGCCACATGCCGTGGGCGAAGATGTTTTCCTTGGGCGGGCGGGGCGGGCGCTGCATGATGCCTTTTTCGGCCGGTTCTGCGGTGAGGGCGAGGCCGGGCAAGCCGTCGGTGACCAGGTTGATCCACAGGATATGAATGGGCAGCAGGGGGATGGGCAGGCCCATGAACGGCGCGAGGAAGATGGTCCACACCTCGCCCGCATTGCTGGTCATGGTGTATTTAATGAACTTGCGGATGTTGTCGAAGATGCGCCGCCCTTCGCGCACCGCATGCACGATGGTGGCGAAGTTGTCGTCCAGCAGCACCAGTGCTGCGGCCTCTCGCGCCACGTCGGTGCCGCCCTTGCCCATGGCAATGCCGATATCCGCACGCTTGAGGGCGGGGGCATCGTTGACGCCGTCGCCGGTCATCGCCACAAACTCGCCCTTTTCCTGCAGCGCTTTGACGATCTTTATTTTCTGCTGCGGGTCTACGCGCGCATACACGCGAACATCGAGCACCTGCTGTTCAAAGTCCTGCTGGGATAACTGTGCAAGTTCTGCGCCGGTCATCACCCTGCCGCCATCGGACACGATCCCCAGACGCAGCGCGATGGCGCGCGCAGTCTGCGGATGGTCGCCGGTGATCATCACCGGAATGATGCCTGCGGAACGGCACAGGGAAACCGCCTCATGCGCCTCATGCCGCGGCGGGTCCATTAGACCTATCAGGCCGAGAAAGACCAGCTTGCTTTCTATTTCATCCGCCTTGATTTCATCTATTTCACCGGTTTGCGGCAACTCAGGCCACACGCGGTACGCCACCGCCAGCACGCGCAGGCCATCCGCTGCCATGCGCTCCGCCTGCGCCAGCATTTCCGCAAGCGGCAGCACCACGCTGCCCATGACGCTGAGCATGCTTGCGCAGCGTGGCAGCAGGTTTTCCGGCGCGCCTTTGGTGAACGAGAGCGCGCCCTGCTGAGCGCGGTGAAAGGTGGTCATGCGTTTGCGCTCGGAATCAAACGGCAATTCCAGCAGGCGCGGCGCAAGCTGCTCAAGCTCGACCTTGTCAAAGCCAGCCTCGCGCGCGGCCACATATAAGGCCACTTCAGTGGGGTCGCCGCTCGGCTTGCCATGCCGGCTGAAGCTTGCGTCGTTGCTGAGCGCCAAGGCCCTAAACAGCAGTTGCCAAACGTCGCTGCTGCCGCGACCTCGCCACTCACGATGCAGCAACTCGCCGTCGGCAAAAATTTCTTCTACACGCATTTTGTTCTGCGTCAGCGTGCCGGTTTTGTCCGAACAGATGTAGGTGACCGAGCCCAGTGTTTCCACCGCCGGCAGGCGGCGAATCAGCGCGTGTTTCTTCACCATCTTGCGCGCACCCAGCGCCAGCGCGATGGTGACCACGGCGGGCAGCGCTTCGGGGATGGCCGCCACCGCCAGACTGATGGCGGTGAGGAACATCAACACCGGTGTTTCACCGCGCATTACCCCCGCCGCAAACACAATCGCGCAGATGGCCAGCACCACCACGGCAAGACGTCGACCGAAGCTGGCCAGGCGTTTCTGCAACGGCGTCTTGCTCTCGCCATCTTCCTGCAGGGAGGCTGCGATCTTGCCCAGCTCCGTGTTCATGCCGGTGGCCACGGCCACACCCAGGCCCCTGCCGTAAGTGACGACGGTGCCTTTGTAAGCCAGATTTTTGCGGTCGCCCAGCGGCAGCTCATGCCCTGTTAGTTCATGCGTGTGCTTTTCAACGGTCAGCGATTCGCCGGTCAGCGCAGCCTCGTCCACCTTGAGTTGGGCTGCCTGCAGCAGGCGCAAATCTGCCGGGATGACATTGCCCGCTTCCAGCACCACCACGTCTCCCGGCACAATCTTGCTGGCGGGCAATACGACGGTCTCGCCTTCGCGCAGCAATTTCGCACTCACCGCAGCCAGCGCTTTGAGCGCAGCCATCGCGCGTTCCGCCCGATACTCCTGCACAAAGCCGATCACCGCATTCAATACTACGATCACGATAATCGCGATCGTGTCCTTGATATCGCCGATCATGCCTGAGATCAGCGCCGCGCCGATCAGCACCAGTATCATGAAGTCGGCAAACTGGTCGAGCAACATGCGCAACAGGCTGCGTCCGGGGTTTTCCTGCAGCTCATTGTGGCCGTGCCGCATCAGCCTCGCGTCTGCTTCTGCAGCCGACAATCCGGCGTGGGCGTCAGTCTTTAGTTTGTGTATCGCCTCTGCGGGTGATAACTGGTGCCAGGGCGGCGGGAGGGGCTTCTTTGCATGGGTGGTCTGATTCGCCATCGAAATATTCCATGAGATGGGGTTTGAGTTGCAGGGGCGTTCTGTGGAACATAGCAGTCATCTGCTTTCTAATGCGAATATTTCAATACCGAAGGCAGCGGCAGCGTCGCATATCTTTGCCAAGGGATTGAATCGCCAACAGCAGCATGCCTCAGGTGAGGCAACGATCTGCTTACGCGCAGGAACGGCAGACACCAAGCCTCATCATCGAGTTCGGTGATACTACCGGGTAAGTTTTTTTGGGGGGATGATGCTGACTTTGAAACTGGTGCCAGCTTGAAACTGTAGCTACTTATGAGTTAAGAGGGGAAGCTGCTACTCCCGTCACACTCACGCCCGAACAGGCATTACGCTACTTTATGTCAATCAGGCCGCGACATTAATGATGGAACCGGTTTTTTGACCGCTGGTGTTTACGCTGGGCTTGACTGGTTCCTGTGTGCTCTGAACCTGTGCCTTCTGTCTTGCAGCTTCTTTTCTGTTATCTACTTTGCTAGCTTCTTCTGTTTCGGACTGTTTACGTGCGGCAACTACTTCGGCTTTTTTGGGAGCCTCTGCAGGCTGGACTGTCTGGCTAGGTGAAATTGAATTGACTGACATTTTATTTACCTCTCCTCTGTTGTTAATGAATTAATCTCGCAACACTTGTTGGTTATTAAATTCCTTAATCTCAAGCTATGCAAGTTAAAAAACAGAAAATAAGGCAATTACCTGATATTAATACTTAAAATATTAAACTTTTACAGGTTGCGACCGCGCAAACTCGCCTTTTCCATCCACTTTTTGACGCGAATGGCATCGCCCACGCGAGAGTTTTTGCCCCACGAATCAAGCAGCACGATGATGACAGGGTGCTCGGTGATCTTTGCTTCCATCACCAGACAGCGTCCTGCCTCACTGATATAACCCGTTTTGCTCAGCCCGATATCCCATGATGCATTCCGTACCAGCGGATTGGTATTGTGGAAGCGCAAAGGCCGGTGTCCCACCTGCTCGTAAGTGTGTGAGGTCGACGTGGTAAATTCGTGTATCAATTCATAACCATGAGCAGCCCGCACCATTTTCACCAGGTCATTCGCAGTGGATACATTGCCGCTGTTCAGGCCGGTGGGGTCGAGAAAGCGTGTCGACGTCATGCCCAGCTCGCGCGCTTTGGCATTCATCTGCACCAGAGCTGCCTCGGTACCGCCCGGATAGGTACGGGCCAAAGCCGCGGCAGACAGATTTTCAGAGGCCATCAGTGCCAGCTTGAGCAATTCGCCGCGTGTCAGCGTCATGCCGGTGCGCATGCGCGAACGGGTGCGCTTTTGTTTGTTGATGTCGAGCGGGCTTAAGCTGATTTCTTCGTCCAGCGGCAACTTTGCATCCAGCACGACCATTGCGGTCATCAGCTTGGTTATTGAAGCGATAGGCGCGACCACATCTGCTTTCATGCTATGCAGCGGCTGTTGCCCGTTCTCGTCGTAAATCAGCACGATAGAGGAGCGCATTCGGGGCATGGCAGCTAACTTCATCACCGCGGCGTCTAGCTTGTTTTTATTCTCCGCGCTGTCTGCTTCGTCGTTCTGCTTTGCTTTATTTGCAGAATAACCCAGCTGCGGCATGATCTTGATGAGATCTTCATAGGCTTTGGCAGAATTTGAACGCTGGTTAAGCGGTGGTTCGTCCGTGGCGAACTCATTCTGCTCCATCTCTTCAGTTTCGACGACATCCGGCTCGTCATTCTCCTCCTGCTCGCTGATATCAGCATCGGGCTGCATCCCGGCCAGGGCAAGTTGGGTATTCTGCGCCTGGGTGTTTGGTGCAGGCTCAACCGCGCCATCGGCTGCAGTCACTGTTAGCGCAGAGCTTAACAACAGGAGTGTAATGAATTTATTTCGCATATTTCTAACTTAAGGCTGGGCCACGGGTTGCCAGAATACCAAGAAATCGAGATAAATCAAGGCATATAAAAGGCCATATTTAGGGCTCTTCTTGCTGTTGCAGGGCCCACATTTGCGCGAAAATTCCCTGCTGCGACAGCAACTCTCGGTGCGTGCCGCGCTCGACGATGCGCCCCTTATCCATCACCAGAATCTGATGAGCGTCGATAATAGTCGACAAACGGTGCGCGATGACCAAAGTGGTGCGGTCACGCGAGATATGGCGCAATTCCGCCTGTATCGCCTTTTCCGACTTGGAATCCAGCGCCGAGGTCGCCTCGTCAAAAATCAGTATCGACGGGCGTTTGAGGATGGCGCGCGCAATCGCCACGCGCTGCTTTTCGCCGCCGGAGAGCTTCAGGCCGCGCTCGCCCACGATCGTGTCATAGCCCTTGGGCAGCGTCACGATAAACTCATGGATATGCGCCGCCTGGGCTGCCTGCAATATTTCTTCGTGGCTCGCATCCGGCCGCCCGTAGGCGATGTTGTAGTAGATGCTGTCGTTAAACAGCACGGTATCCTGCGGCACGATGCCGATGGCCGCGCGCAGGCTGGCCTGAGTCACGTCGCGGATATCCTGCCCGTCGATGAGAATGCGTCCCGACTGCACATCGTAAAAGCGGAATAACAGTCTGGAGAGTGTGGATTTTCCCGCGCCGCTGGAACCCACTACCGCAACAATATGCCCCGGCGGAATGTCGAAACTGACATCCGACAGAATTTTGCGGTCCGGCTCGTAGCTGAATGCCACCTGCTCAAAACGCACCGCCCCGGCACTGATCCTGATGGGCCCGGCATCGGGCGCATCCTGCACTTCGCGGTTCTCATGCAGCAGATTGAACATCTTCTCCATGTCGATCAGCGAGCTCTTGATTTCGCGATAGACAAAACCGAGGAAATGCATGGGCTGATACAGCTGGATCAGGAACACGTTCACCAAAACGAGGTCGCCCACGGTCATCCGCCCATCGACCACCTCATGCGCAGCCAGCAGCATCAGCGCGGTCACGCCAAGGGCGATGATCGCGCTCTGCCCGGCGTTCAGCGCCGCCAGCGAGGTCTGGTTCTGCACTGCCGAGCTTTCCCATTTTTCCATGTGCTCATCAAAGCGATGCGCTTCGAATTTTTCGTTGCCGAAATACTTTACCGTTTCATAGTTGATCAGGCTGTCGATGGCGCGTGTATTGGCCTTGGAATCCATCTCGTTCATCTCACGCCTGAATACCATGCGCCACTCGGTGATCATCAGCGTGTACGCGATATACAGCAGCAGGGTGGCGAAAGTGATCACCGCAAACCATGCGCTGTATTTGCTGAACAGGATGATCGCCACCAGCGCGATTTCCAGCAGGGTGGGCAAGATATTGAACAGCAGGAAAGTGAGCAGAAAGCTGATGCCTTTGGTGCCGCGTTCGATGTCGCGCGACATGCCGCCCGTCTGCCGGTCCAGGTGGAAGCGCAGGCTCAGGCTGTGCAAGTGGATAAATACCTTCAGTGCAACCTGGCGGATGGCACGCTGTGTGACCTTGGCAAATACCGCATCGCGCAGCTCGCCAAACAGCGTGCTGAACAGCCGCAACAGGCCGTAGGCAATCACCAGCGCCACCGGCACCGCCAGCGTTGCCAGCGGATGATTCATATCATCGACAATTTCCTTCAGCGCCAGCGGCACTGCCACGTTGGCCAGCTTGGCCAGCACCAGCAGCACAATGGCCAGTACAACGCGCCCCTTGAACTCAAGCAGATAGGGCAACAGGGTGCGTATGGTGCTCCACTCGGCGCGGGCGGATGGGTCGTGGTCTGAGTAACGGTGGCGCATGGGGAGGGAAAATATTGGAGTGCTGCATTATAGCTTCGGCTTGAGCCAGCACGAAAATACAGGAAAAAAAAAGCAGCCTTGCGGCTGCCCAAACAGGAGGAGTTCCCAGAAAGCGCTGCCGACCAAGACAGCGCTTTCAGTTATTTTATAAGCAAGCTACATGCCAGATTATATTGTTAAATATAATCAATATGTTAAATTTGTCGCGTAAAAGCCAGCAAAAGAAATCGCACCATAATTGATCATTCATGCACTGTTATGGAATAAATCTCCTTTACGCTGTGATGAGTATTGAATCTCCGCACAGTGAGGCCAACCAGATAATGCACTCTGGCAAGAGAGCCTATCCTGTTATTCAAAATAAAAGCTCTCAGCACACTTCACCACAGCTGGTTTCTTCTACAATCAGGCGCACATATCCCAGCTAGAGCAGCACATGGGTACCAAGCTCCACTACCCGGTTCGGTGGCAGATTAAAGTAGCTCGCGGCACCTTCCGATTGCCGTGTCATCCAGGCGTAGAGTCCGCAGCGCCATGCGGGCAAGCCACCTGGGCCATCGATGACGGTGGAGCGCGCGACAAAGAAGGTCGTGTTCATGATTTCGATTTCAAGTCCAAAATCTACCGCTCGCTCCAGCGCCAGTGTCAGATCCGGCTCTTCGCGAAAGCCGAAATGCACCGCCACGCTGTAGATCCCTGCCGCCAGTTCCGTCACTTGCATGCGCTGGGCAGGGTCGATGCGGGGCACATCCTCGTTGACAACATTGAGGAAAATCATGCGCTCATGCATGACTTTATAGTGTTTCAGGTTGTGAAACAGCGCACTGGGCACCAGAGTCGGGTCTGAGGTGAGGTACAGCGCAGTCCCTTCCACGTGCGGCACATCAGGCTGCGGGCCGGACATGAAATCCTTGAGCGGGATGTCGAGCTTGCGCCGCTGCATGGCAATGATGCGGCTGCCTTCTTTCCAGGTGGTGAGCAACAGGAAGATGACCGCGCCAAACACCAGCGGCAGCCAGCCGCCGTGCAGTAATTTGGTCAGATTCGAGCTGAAAAACATCAACTCAAGCACGCCAAACAGTGCCAGGGCCAGCAGCAGCCCGATGCGGGCTCGGCCCGGCAGCATGAAGGCGACGAACGCGGTGAGTATAGTGGTGATAATCATGGTGCCGGAGACCGCGATGCCATAGGCAGCGGCCAGAGCGCCAGACGAACCGAAGGAGATCACCAGCACGATCACCGCGATGAACATCAGCCAGTTGACGCTGGGTATGTAAATCTGGCCGCGCATCGTCTCGGAGGTATGCAGTAGCTGCACGCGCGGCAGATAGCCCAGACGCGATGCCTGCAGCGTCATGGAAAACGCGCCGGTAATTGTCGCTTGCGATGCGATCACCGTAGCGGCCGTGGCAAGTACCACCAGCGGCAACAGGAACCAGTCAGGCGCCAGCAGATAGAACGGATTCTGTACCGCTTCAGCCGACCGCAGAATGAGTGCGCCCTGCCCGAAGTAGTTGATTAGCAACGCGGGACAGACCAGGAAATACCAGGCTAGGCGCACGGCTTTGGCGCCAAAGTGACCCATGTCCGCATACAGCGCTTCGCCGCCGGTGAGCGCAAGAAACACCGCACTCAACAGCAGAAACATTGCGCCGGGATGCTCGCCGGCGAAATGGATGGCATACATCGGGTTGATTGCCTGCAACACGGCGGGTGTCTGCGCGATGCTGACAGCGCCGAGAACCGCCAACACAAAAAACCAGATGATGGTCACCGGGCCGAACAAGCCGCCGACGCGGCCGGTGCCGTGACGCTGGATAAAGAATAGACCTGTGAGGATGCCGATGGTGATGGGCACCACCATATGCTCGAACTGCGGCGTGGCGATGCTTAAGCCTTCAACCGCGGAAAGCACCGAGATGGCAGGGGTGATGATGGCATCGCCATAAAATAGCGCGGCAGCGAATATGCCTGCGCCAATGACAAACAGCGACCATTTTGACGTTTTGTTGGTAATCCGGTGTGCCAGTGCAGTGAGCGCGAGCACGCCACCTTCACCCTCGTTGTCGAACTTGAGCACGATCCACACGTACTTGATCGAGATAATCAGCATCAAGGCCCAGAAAAAGGCGGACAGTGCCGCGAGCACATTCAACTCTGTCGGTGCCAGACCGTGCGGGCCGGAGAACGCTTCTTTAAAAGCGTACAAGGGGCTGGTGCCGATGTCGCCATAAACAACGCCCAAAGCACCCAGGGTAAGCGCACCGAGGCGCGATGGATTGGAGTGAGCGGGATGAGTCATGTTGTACCCTTCAGGATGTAAGAATGAAATTAATTTTGAAAACGGTAACCCACGCCGGTTTCGGTGAGGAAGTGCCGGGGTTGGGTCGGGTCTTGTTCCAGCTTCTGCCGCAGATGGCCGACGTAAATGCGCAGGTAATGGTTGCTTTCGACATAGGACGGCCCCCACACATCGCGTAGCAGATGGCGATGGGTCATGACCTTGCCGGCATTCGCCAGCATCACGCACAGCAGGCGGTATTCGATGGGGGTCAGGCGCACAGGAGTACCCTGGCGCAAGATTTGTCGCCGGGTTAAATCGACTTCGACATCGCCAAAGCGAATGAGCGGACTCTCGGCCTCGCCTCCCGGCTTGCCCCGCCGCAACAAGGCACGCACCCGTGCCAGCAGTTCACCCACGGCAAACGGTTTGGTGAGGTAGTCATCCGCACCCGCGTCCAGCACGCCTATCTTGTCGCTTTCGGTCGAGCGCGCGGAGAGTATCAATACCGGCAGGTTGGACCAGGCGCGCAGATCGTGCACGAAACGCACGCCATCGCCATCCGGCAAACCAAGGTCGAGAATGATCAGATCCGGCTTGCGCGTCCCGGCCTCAATCAAGCCTTTTGCCATGGTTTCCGCCTCCGCCACGCGGCAGCCTTCGTCCTCCAGCGCGGCACGGACAAAGCGGCGAATCTGCATTTCGTCTTCGACCACGAGCACGAGCGGGCTGGGGGTGCTCATTGCGACTCTCCTGAATCGTTCTCGCTTTCAATCTGCGGCGGCGTGCCGCGTGGCAAGGTGAAGCACACGCAGCTTCCCCCGCTTTCAGGGTTGAAAGCACGAATGGTGCCACCGTGCGCTTCGACAATAGCGCGGCAAATGGCCAGACCGACCCCGAAGCCGGGGACTGCTGATTCAACACTACCGCGTTCGAACAGATCGAAAATCCGGCTAAGTCTATCGGATGGGAATCCGGCACCGGCATTGCAGATCGTTATTTCGATCATTGCGTCGCTTACTTGTGCACGCACGTTGATGTCAGCCGTGCTCGGGGAATATTTCGCGGCATTCTCCAGCAGATTGCAGAACACGCGCTCCATCAGCACTGCGTCGAATTCAATCATGGGCAGGTCTGCTGGCAATGACACTTTGACAGCATGGCCTTGCAATCCTGTTCCCAGCATATTGATGCTGGCACCGATCACTTCTTCCAGTGGCTGCCATTCCTTGCGCAGCCTGAGATGGCCTGCCTGCATACGCGCCATGTCGAGCAGGTTGCTGACCATATTGTTCAGGCGCAACGCCTGCTCGCGAATCGTGATCACCGTTTCCTGAGCAGATGCCGACAAGGGCGGTTTGCCCAGCGCAAGCGAATCGGCCAAGCCGTACATCACCGTCAGCGGTGTGCGCACATCATGCGAAAGCGCGGAGAGTATCGAAGTACGCAAGCGCTCTGAGGCGACCTGCAACTGCGAATTTTGCGCCACTTCCACGAAATGCAGGCGCTCGATGGCAATCGCCATCAGAGAAGCTACCGTCATCAGTAAGGAGCGTTGGCGCTGCAACAGCAGCTTATCCTCGTACTTTATTGAAACCATCAGCACGCCGCGCATTCGTGTCGAGCCTTTGAGCGGGAGCAACAGGCTGTGTCTCTCATCTCCGGCAGTGTTTTCGGTAACTTTGCCGCTGTCGAAAACCTGGCGTGCGACATGTCCAGCAGCAAGCGAGAGTGGGATAGCTGGCGCGACTATCGAATGCAGATTGTCCTGCGCATCTGGCAACAGCAAACACGTTTCAGCATGCAAATTCTCGCTCAGAAAATTTGCACCGGCTTCGTGCACCTGCGTTTGCGACAAGGCACCGGCCAGCGCCTTGGCAAGTTCGTAGAGAGTGTGTGTCTGCAACTCCCGCGCCTTTGCAGCACGGGCTTGGCACGCCAAGCCGCTCGTCAGATGACTAATAAGCAAGGCTACTGCAAGCATCACAGCGAAAGTTACCAGGTATTGCACGTCGCTCACTGCGAACGAAAGGCGTGGAGGCACGAAAAAGAAATCGAACAGGGCAACGCTGCAGAATGCCGCGAGAATCGCCGGGCCGCGGCCCAGCCGCACTGCGACCAGTACCACTGCAAGCAGAAACAGCATGACTGTATTTGCAAGGTCCAGGCGATCACGCAATGGCATGGCTATCAACGCAGTCAGACTGCTGGTCGCGACGGCCAGCAGGTAGGGATTCCTGAGCACACGGAGTGAAGTTGAGATTGATGGTGCGGCGGGTGCCGTCATATATTGCATCCTGATCAATACCTGGACCAGCATAAGACTGCTGGATGAGGTTTGTGACAATTCTGCAGGGTTTGCTGTAAAAAATGTGTAAAAAATTACATTTTAAAATCCTGCAAAATGCTGATGGCTGCTTGAACCAGCAATTGCGTACCGGCGAATATATTACTTCGATAAACCACCCGCCCAGTCTTTATCCGCGAAGACAGCTTCAGCCCATCTTTAGCCATTTGATATACAGCGGATACTCATACGGGAAAGCGTTAGACCGACCTCTACCACTGTCGCTCAAATATCGTCCCGGCCTTTTGCACGCCCTATCACCCCGGTCAGAATACGCGCGATGACATAGCTGCTGCGCATCAGCAGCCATAAGAATACATTCCACTCACGCCAGCCGCTGCGTAAAATCTGCCGCGAATGATGTTCTATCTGCAGCAACAAATCGTCGCGCAAGCTGCCGGCAAAACCCGGGTCATTTACCGCCAGGTTCGCCTCGCGCGCTAGCCACAGGCTGAACGGATCGATATTGGATGAGCCAACGGTGGCCCACTTGCCGTCCATGACCGCCACTTTTGCATGCATAAAACTGGCTTGATATTCATGAATCTCGACACCGGCGTTAAGAAACTCATCGTACATCGCCAGCGTTGCATAGTGCTGCAGACGGTATTCAACGCGGCCCTGCAACAGCAAGATCACGCGTACACCGGCTCGTGCCCTTTCCAGCAAGGCACGGCGGAAGCGCCGCCCCGGCAGGAAATAGGCGTTGGCGATGATGATCTCGCGTTTCGCCTCTGCGATGGCTTCGAGATAGGCATGCTCAATATCGCGCCGATGGCGGAAGTTATCACGCACCAGAAAAACCACTTTCTGTTGCGTGACGGCGGGTGCATGGGGACGAATTTTTTTGCGCTTGCCGCGCTGGCGGAAATTTGTCCACGATACCAGCGTCCACAAGCGCTGCATTGCGGCATGTATATCGCGCACCACTTCGCCTTCTATCTGCACGGCATAATCCAGCCTGGGCGACTCAATCCCTTGCGGATTGTCATTGATGATATTGATGCCGCTGACAAAGGCAATGCGGCCGTCGATCAGCGCCAGTTTGCGGTGCAGTCGGCGCAAATAGTAACGGTGCAGACTGAAATTTCCTACCTCCTTGCGGAACCACAACACGGATACGCCATCTGTGAGCAGTTCCTGCTCCAGGGAGGGCGGCAAATCGGCCGAACCAAAACCGTCCAGCATCAAACGCACCAGCACACCTCGTCTGGCCGCACGCTTCAAGGCAGCAGAGATCATCTGGCCGCTGGCATCAGCGGCATAAATATAGGCTTCCAGATAGATGGAGTGCACAGCATCGTCGATCGCTGCAATCAAGCGGGGGAAATACTCCTCGCCATTGCGCAAAAGAGTGAGGGTGTGTCCGGCAACCTGATGTGGACGGTTCATGACTAGGACAAGACCAGGTTCGCCGACAGCGCCGCATGATCGGAAATTTTGTTCCACGGGTAATGCGCATGCACCTCTGCCTGCTGCACGCTCAGACCGCGCACATAGATGCGATCCATGCGCAAAAAAGGCATACCACAGGGAAAGCTGCGCGCTGGCTTTCCCGATTTGGTTTCAAAAGCTTCTTTCAAATTCAAATGCTGCGCCAGCAAGTGCGTTGCATGATTGTGCCAATCGTTGAAATCACCGGCAATAATCAGCGGCGCATCCTCCGGCACGATGCGCTGCACGCGCTTGACCAGCTCCTCCATCTGCCGGCCGCGACCGCGCGAAAACAGGCCCAGGTGCACACACAGACAATGCAATACTTTCCCGCTCCCCGGCATCTCTATCTCGCAATGCAGCACACCGCGACTCTCGAAGCGGTGCGCGGAAATATCCTGGTTGTCCCATTTCATAATGGGATAACGGCTGAGTATCGCGTTACCGTGGTGCCCAGCGTCATATACCGAATTTTTGCCATAGGCGTGATGCAGCCAACTCTCGTGGGCCAGAAATTCATGCTGGGGATGCGCGCCGTCAAAGTGATGGCGCTGCCTGACACGCCTGTCCGCGCCCTGCACTTCCTGCAGAAAAACAATATCTGCATCCAGCTCGCGCAGTCGCTCGCGCAGCGCATGCAGCACGAAACGCCGGTTAAATTGCGAGTAGCCCTTGTGAATATTGTAAGTCGCTATTTTTAACATAGTCATTTCAGATTGAAGGCCTTGAATGCCTCTTGTTTCCACTCAATCGCACCCAGCAATATTACCTTACCTTGGGCATAATGCAGCAAGCTCAAGCTCTTTTAGATTGTTTGCCCGGCATCATATAGATCGGACTAACATCGCTTATTCAGACTAACCCGTGAGGAAGGCAAAATGCGTATCGGCGTCCCCAAGGAAATAAAAGACCATGAATTTCGCGTCGGCCTCACCCCGCTTGGCGTGCGCGCCGTGCGCGAGGCCGGGCATGAGGTATGCGTAGAGACCCATGCCGCTGACGCAATCGGTTTTTACGACGCGCACTACCGCGAGGCGGGTGCCACCATCGTTGCCTCGCCGCACGAAGTCTACGCCTGCGATCTGGTGATCAAGGTGAAGGAGCCGCAAGCCAGCGAAGCGCCGCTGCTGCGCGAGGGGCTGGCCCTGTTCTGCTACCTGCATCTGGCTGCCTCGCGCGAGCTGACCGAGCAGCTGATCCGCAGCAAGGCGCTCTGCATCGCCTATGAAACCGTGCTCGACGCACAGGGTAACCTGCCTTTGCTCACACCGATGTCGGCGGTGGCAGGCCGTCTTGCCATCCAGATGGGCGCCTGGGCGCTGACCATGGCCAATGGCGGCAGCGGCGTGCTGCTGTCGGGGGTGCCAGGTGTTGCCCCCGGCCGCGTGATCATCCTCGGCGGGGGCGTAGTCGGCAGCAATGCCGCGCGCATTGCGGTGGGGATAGGGGCGGATGTGACCGTGCTGGATCGCGATCCAGCACGTCTGCGGCATCTGGAGGAGGTGTTCGGTGCCCGTCTGAAGACGCGCTATTCCGAAGCCGATGCCATCGAAAGCTGCGTGCGCGAAGCCGATCTCGTCGTCGGCGCCGTGCTGCTGCCCGGCAAACATGCACCCAAGCTGATCAGCCGCGCGCTGCTCCAGGCTATGCGTCCCGGCTCGGTGCTGGTGGACGTGGCCATCGACCAGGGCGGCTGCGCTGCCACCTCGCGCCCCACCACCCTTAGCCAGCCGCTGTACATCGAGGAAGGGGTGGTGCATTACTGCGTTACCAACATGCCCGCCGCCGCCGCGCGCACCTCAACCCAGGCACTGACCCACGCCACCCTGCCCTATTTATTGGCGCTGGCGAATCAGGGAGTGAAACAGGCGATGCAGATTGATCCTGGATTGAGAAGCGGATTGAATATTTGCGCGGGTCAGGTAACGCATGCGCATCTGGCGGAGGATTTGGGGATGACGTATTTGTCAGCGGATAAGGCGTTGGCAGTGCTTTAGAAACACAACTAAACCACAAAATTACAAATTAAAACAAATACTTACACATTGCCACCTTAGCAAAAAAATCAAGAACAAGTCAACACCGCCGGGGGCAGCCCGGCGGTGTTGAAGTTGAGACTAGTTTTAAATACGCAAAAACCAACTCCTAAGCATTCCCCAAATTTTTCCCCGGCAGATTAATCTGCTTGGCAAAATCCAGCATGCGCTGGATCGACACCTTGGCCCGCTCACCCAACGCCCGATCCACATGGATTTCGTTGTGGCCTTTTTCCAGCACTTCGGCAAGATTCAACAGGCCATTCATCGCCATCCACGGACAATGGTTGCAGCTGACGCAGGTTGCGCCATAGCCGCGGGTGGGCGCTTCGAGGAAAACCTTGCCGGGCGACAGGGTTTTCATTTTGTGCAGGATGCCGTTGTCGGTGGCGACGATGAATTCGTGCGCATCCAGGGCCTGCGTGGCCTTGATCAGCTGGGTGGTGGAGCCCACCACATCAGCCAGCGCGATGATGGAGGCCGGAGATTCCGGGTGAACCAGTACCTTGGCATTGGGGTGTGCTGCCATCAGCTCTTCCAGCGCAACCAGCTTGAATTCATCGTGCACCACGCATGAGCCCTGCCACAGCAGCATGTCAGCACCGGTCTGCTCCTGTATGTAATGGCCCAGATGGCGATCCGGCGCCCACAGGATTTTCTTGCCCTGCTCCTTGAGGTGCTTGACGATAGGCAGTGCGATGGAGCTGGTGACCATCCAGTCGGCACGCGCCTTTACCGCTGCGCTGGTGTTGGCATATACCACCACGGTGCGGTCGGGATGGGCATCGCAGAATGCGGAAAACTCATCGGCAGGACAACCCAGATCGAGCGAGCAATTGGCATCCAGATCGGGCATCAGCACTCTTTTTTCCGGATTGAGAATTTTTGCGGTCTCGCCCATGAAGCGCACGCCGGCCACGACCAGCGTTTTGGCGGGATGCTCATTGCCGAATCTGGCCATGTCGAGCGAGTCGGACACATAGCCGCCGGTAGACTCGGCCAGGTCCTGCAGATCTGCATTCACATAGTAGTGCGCCACCAGCACCGCATCCTGCTCCTTCAGCATGCGCTTGATGCGCTCGATCAGCGCAGGCTTCTCTTCCGGCTTTGGGTCGCGCGGCAGGCTGGCCCAGGCTTGCGCACTGCTGCAGACGCTCTGGTTGCTCGCGCCTGGATGATCGTAGGCGATGGAAATGGTGTTATTGGGCATGGCGGCCTTACTTACCTCTTGTCTTTTTATTAAATATAATCAAACTGTTGATCTAGCAGCCCTGTGCGGCAGCTGCAGTATCGCCGCCCGGTTGCTGGGGGAAAAACATTTTTCTGCGGCTTCCTGCCACGGCAACCAGATGTAATTCAGATGTTCGCGCGATGAAAGTTTGACAGGCTGAACCTCGGGTAATTCCAGCCCGAATACATGTTCGATATTTTGCGTCACACCCGGCGCATAGCGATGACGCCATACGGGGTATATCTCATAAATGTTCTGATAATGCCAATCGCTCAGTTTGTAGCGCTTCGCATCCAGCCCGGTTTCTTCAAACGCCTCGCGCACGGCAGTGTGGCTCAGCGGCTCGTCGTCATCGCGGCTGCCGGTTACCGATTGCCAGTAGCCGGGATGATCCGCACGTTCCAGCAACAGGACTTCAAGGGCCGCGGTATAGATCACTACCAGGGTCGAAACAGGCTGCTTATAGACCATGACTTTTCAGCAGTAAAACACCCAGAATGGTTTGCTTTGTTGCTTCCAGAAGCTCACGGTGCCGTCCAGAATTTCCCGTGCAATCTCATGATCGCCAGCACTCAGATTAAACGTGTCGCCGCCATTGCGCAGCACCAGCACATAACCTTTGGAAGACTGCCAGGACAGGTCGCCCAGCGCATCGGCCAGCGCATCCCAGTTTTTTCCCAGCCAGGCCGGTGCGGCGATCGCCTGCGCGATTGCCGCCAGAAACTCGCCCTTGCTCTGCACGCTAGCCAAATCCGCATCAAACACGACGAGGCCCGCCTCGCTTGCCGCCGTGCGAACATCACTGAGGGCGCAATTGATGCTGTACACACCGGCTTCGTTGAGATCCTTTAAACGCAATGCAAGATTGTCCATGTCCTACTCCCGGATTCGCTTGAATGTTTCGTAATGATCGTCACTGTAGTAGCACTCTGCAGGCTGGCCGCACACAATACGTCTCGCCCCGCGACTGCGCAGGCCCGGCGTTTTTACGGTGTACTCGTGGTAATAGCCGCGCTGCTGTCTGGGCAGGCGCTTTTCGAAATTGCCAAATACCACACCGTCACGCGGAAACGGAAATGGTCCGCCCTGTTTGATCAGCCGCAGGGTTTCTTTGGCTTCCTCCGGCAAAACGGAAAGCCCAATTTCCTGAACCGCATGATCATTGTAGAAACGCTGACTGTAGGCAGAGGCCGGCGTGGCTGTCAACGCCAGGATACCAAGCAGGGCAAAAACAGCAAACGGCTGAATTCTTGCCGCGCAGAATATATTCATCCACTTCAGGTTCATAGAATTTCCCCCAAACCAAGATCGCTGCGTGACATACGTCCGGTGCAAATCAACACTCAGGCGATGTTCAGCTTTTCGGCGTTTCTGTCGCTACAGGCTGACGCAAACGGATGTGCAATTCGCGCAATTGCTTTTCATCCACGGCAGAAGGCGCATGGGTCAGCAGACATTGCGCACGCTGCGTTTTCGGGAAGGCAATCACATCGCGGATAGATTCGGAACCGGTCATCATGGTGACGATGCGGTCCAGTCCGAAGGCCAGCCCGCCGTGCGGTGGCGCGCCGTACTGCAGGGCATCCAGCAGGAAGCCAAACTTGAGCTGCGCTTCTTCGGCGCTGATATTGAGGGCACGGAACACCAGGCTCTGCACTTCCTCCTTGTGGATACGCACCGAGCCGCCGCCGATTTCCCAGCCGTTGAGGGCCAGGTCATAGGCCTTGGCCAGACACTTGCCAGGATCGGTTTCCAGATACTGCAGATGCTCGTCTTTGGGCATAGTGAAGGGGTGGTGGCAGGCATTCCAGCGCTTGCCCTCCTCGTCGTATTCAAACATCGGGAAGTCGACCACCCACAACGGTTTCCAGGCTTCGCCGCTGACATGACCTTTTTCATGGCCAACCTTGTTTCGTAGCGCGCCCAGCGCATCGTTAACAATCTTGACTTTGTCCGCGCCGAAGAAGATCAGGTCGCCATTTTGCGCGCCGGTGCGCTGCATGATTGTTTGCAGTGCAGCTGCGCTGAGGTTCTTGACGATAGGCGACTGCAGTCCGGTTTCGTTGAGCTGCGTGACATCGTTGACCTTGATGTAAGCCAGGCCCTTGGCACCGTAGATGCCGACGAACTTGGTGTATTCGTCAATTTCACTGCGTGTCAAAGCCGCGCCGTTGGGAATGCGCAAGGCGGCGACACGACCGTCAGCCTGGTTAGCTATGCTGGCGAACACCTTGAATGACACGTCTTTCACTGCCTCGGTGACGTCGGTGATTTCCAGCGTCACGCGCATGTCGGGCTTGTCGGAACCGAAGCGCGCCATGGCTTCCTGGTGGCTCATGCGCGGGAATGGATTCGGCAGCTTCACGCCCATCACCTCGTCAAACACGGTGCGGATCATTTCTTCAGTCAGCTCCATGATCTGATTTTCAGACATGAAGGAGGTCTCGATATCCACCTGGGTGAATTCGGGCTGGCGATCCGCGCGCAGGTCTTCGTCGCGGAAGCATTTGGTGAGCTGATAGTAGCGGTCGAAGCCGGCTACCATCAGCATCTGCTTGAACAGCTGCGGCGACTGCGGCAAGGCGAAAAATTCGCCGGCATGCACGCGTGACGGCACCAGGTAATCACGCGCGCCTTCGGGTGTCGACTTGGTCAGCATCGGTGTTTCGATATCGATGAAACCGCGGTCGTCGAGGAAGCGGCGGAAGGCGCGCGCAGTCTTGTAGCGCAGCATCATGTTCTTTTGCATTTGCGGGCGGCGCAGGTCGATCACGCGGTGGGTCAGGCGCACGTTTTCCGACAGGTTTTCGTCATCCAGCTGGAACGGCGGTGTGACCGCTGCGTTCAGAATCTCGATTTCCTGGCACACCACTTCAATTTCGCCGCTGGCCAGATTGGCGTTGTCCGAGCCTTCCGGACGGCGACGCACCTTGCCGGTGATGCGCAACACAAATTCACTGCGGACGGACTCGGCCAGTTTGAACATCTCGGCCGGCTCGGGATTGCACACTACCTGCGCCAGGCCTTCACGATCGCGCAGATCGATAAAGATCACCCCGCCGTGGTCACGGCGACGATGTGCCCAGCCGCACAGGGTGACGACCTTGCCAAGGTGAGAGGTATTTAATTGCCCGCAATAATTTGTTCGCATGTCAGTTCTTTGGTAAAAAATAATTGATAATAAATTCTCAGGATTTTGCGGCTGTACCGCTTACCACTATTTCTGGATCGGCAACCACCCCCATGGAGATGATGGATTTAAAGGCGACATCCACGCTGACGTCCAGCTCTATGGTGTCGGCTTTGCGCACGAAGAAATAAAAACCGTTGACCGGGCTGGGCGTTGTAGGGATGAACACGCCCACGTATTCATCACCCAGTTGCTGCAATACCCCGCCGGGAACAGTCGTTTGAAACGCCAGCGACCACGCCTCTACATGCGGATAGCGCACCAGCAGTACCTTGCCGAAGGCGTTGCCTTCCCCGGAGAGCAAGGTGTCGCTCACCTGCTTTACACTGTTGTAAATGGCGCTAACAAAGGGAATGTGACGCAGTATGCCTTCCCAAACGCGCAACAATTGCTGGCCCAACACATTGCGTACAATCAGCCCTGTGCCTAACAGTACCAGCACGGTCAAAATGACCCCCAATCCGGGAATGTGCACTCCAAGCAACACATCCGGGCGCCATTGCTCGGGTAATAGCAGCAGGCTCTGATCCAGCATGCCGATGGTGACCTTCAACACCCACACGGTAATGCCGAGCGGCACCCAGACCAGCAGCCCTGTCAGTAAGTATTTTTTCACTCGCTTTTCGCCGCGCCGGATTTGCTGCCGGAATTTTTAAAATCAGTCACGTAATAGCCGTCGCCCTTGAGCTGGAAACCGGCAGCAGAAATCTGCTTGGCATAGGTTTCCTTGCCACAAGCCGGACATTTGGTGAGCGGTGCATCGCTCATCTTTTGCATGACATCATCTTGTTTGCCGCAACTACTGCAGCGATATTCATAAATGGGCATGGAATACTCCTGGATCTAAAGCTAAAAAAAGGGAGGCATTATACCCTACACTACCCTATCGGTGCGCATAGGGCGAGTCCCTACACAACCCCATTGGGTTGCATAGGGCAAGCCCCTACGCCTGGTGTTCCTTTGCATGGAGTGTCATGCTGCAATATGGGGGCAACCATGACCATTTCTATTTCCCTATCCGGGCCGAGCCATTGTCTCCTCGCGCCACGCACCGGGTGCCAGGCCATCCAGTGCCCACTCGCCAATACAGTAACGAATCAGTCGCAAAGTCGGCAATCCTACTGCTGCTGTCATCCTGCGCACCTGACGATTTTTTCCTTCGCGTATCGTGATTTTTAACCAGCTGGCGGGAATTTCCTTTCGAATACGGATGGGAGGATTGCGCGGCCACAAACCGCCAGGCTCTTCCATCGGCTGAACGTCTGCCGGCAAGGTGACAAAATCCTTCAGATCAACGCCTTTGCGCAACTTTCCCAGCGCAGTATCATCGGGCACACCTTCCACTTGCACCCAGTATGTTTTACTTAACTTATGGCGCGGATCGGTGATCAAATGCTGCAACTTGCCATCGTCCGTCAGCAGCAATAGTCCCTCGCTATCAGTATCCAGCCGTCCGGCAGGATAAAAATCGGGAAGCGAGATATAATCGGCTAGCGTCGGATGCATGCCATCACGGCTGAATTGACAGATCACCCCATAGGGTTTGTTGAACAGCAAGATGCGGCTCATCTCATTTCTCTCATAAACAAAGTTTCAATTCTTTAATAAAAATCATGGCGACCCCAAAAATCATTTACACCCTGACAGATGAAGCACCGGCACTGGCGACCTATTCGCTGCTTCCCATCATTCAAGCCTTCACCAAGGCCGCCGGCATCACCGTTGAAACACGGGACATTTCCCTGGCAGGGCGCATTCTCTCAAACTTCCCTGAAAACCTCAGCGCCAGGCAGAAGATCGCGGATGAACTGACTGAACTGGGTGAGCTTACACTCAAACCGGAAGCAAACATCATCAAGCTGCCGAATATTAGCGCATCTCTACCTCAGTTAAAGGCTGCCATCAAGGAATTGCAGTCCCAGGGATACAAGATTCCAGACTATCCGGAAGAGCCGAAAACGGATGCCGACAAGGAAATCAAGGCGCATTACAGCAAGGTGCTCGGCAGTGCCGTAAACCCGGTGCTGCGCGAAGGCAACTCCGACCGTCGTGCCGCCGCCTCAGTCAAGCAATTCGCACGCAAGCACCCGCACAAGATGGGCGCCTGGAGCGCAGATTCAAAGACGCATGTGGCGCACATGAACGCCGGAGACTTCTACGGCAGCGAAAAGTCCGCCATGGTGAAGGATGCCGGCGCGGTGCGCATCGAGCTTGTCGGCGACGATGGTAACAGCACGATACTGAAAGAAAAAACCACGCTCAAAGCGGGCGAAATCATCGACGCTTGCGTCATGAGCCGCCGCGCTCTGCGCACCTTCTACGAGGAGCAGATGGCAGACGCGAAGAACCAGGGCGTGCTGCTGTCTTTGCACCTCAAGGCCACCATGATGAAGATCTCCGACCCCATCATGTTCGGCCATGCCGTCACCGTTTATTACAAGGATGTGTTCGAGAAACACGCTGCGCTAATCAAGGAGCTGGGCGTCAACGTCAATAACGGCCTGGGCGACCTCTATGCGAAAATCGCCAAACTGCCCGAAGCCCGGCGCGCCGAGATCGAAGCCGACATCCAGGCCGTGTACAAGACCCGCCCGGAATTGGCCATGGTTAACTCTGACAAGGGCATCACCAACCTGCATGTGCCCAGCGATGTCATTGTCGATGCATCCATGCCGGCGATGATCCGCGATTCCGGAAAAATGTGGGGAACGGACGGCAAACTGCACGACACCAAGGCGATGATCCCCGACCGTTGCTACGCGCGGATTTATCAGGTCGTGATCGACGATTGCAGGAAGCACGGCGCATTTGACCCCAAGACCATGGGCAGCGTACCCAACATCGGCTTGATGGCGCAGCAGGCCGAAGAATACGGCTCCCATGACAAAACCTTCGAGATCGCCGCGAACGGCCGTGTGCGCGTAGTTGATGCTTCCGGCAAAACTCTGCTGGAACAGACGGTCGAGCAGGGTGACATTTTCCGCATGTGCCAGGCAAAAGACGCGCCGATCCAGGACTGGGTCAGGCTTGCCGTCGAGCGGGCACGTATCAGCGGAACCCCGGCCATTTTCTGGCTGGACAAGAACCGGGCGCACGATGCCCAGCTCATCCTGAAGGTGGAGAAATACCTGAAGGACCACGATACCAGCGGACTCGATATTCGCGTCATGACGCCAGAAGACGCGATTCAACTATCGATTGAGCGCATCCGTGCAGGGAAAGACACTATCTCCGTCACCGGCAATGTTTTACGCGACTATCTCACCGACCTGTTCCCGATACTTGAGCTGGGCACCAGTGCCAAGATGCTGTCCATTGTGCCCCTGATGAATGGCGGCGGATTGTTTGAGACCGGCGCAGGCGGCTCGGCACCCAAGCATGTGCAGCAATTCCAGCAGGAAGGCTATTTGCGCTGGGATTCTCTGGGTGAATTCCTGGCGCTGGGGGTATCGCTGGAACATCTGGCGCAGAAATTCAATAACTCGAAGGCACAGATTCTGGCCGAGACGCTGGATCAGGCCAACGCCAGAATTCTGGACAACAACAAGTCACCTTCCCGCAGGGTGGGTGAGATCGACAACCGGGGCAGCCACTTTTACCTCGCGCTGTACTGGGCACAGGCACTGGCCGCGCAGAGCAGGGACAAGGAAGTGCAGGCGCGTTTCACAGCGTTAGCCAAGGCATTGACGGACAACGAAGCCAGGATCAATGAAGAGCTGATCGCTGCGCAAGGGAAACCCGTTGATCTGGGAGGTTATTTCCACCCTGCTTTCGACAAGACCTCGAAAGCAATGCGGCCAAGCGAGACGTTCAATGCTGCCTTGGGCGCCATTTGAGCCAGTAAATATCTCTGACCGGGGCAGGAGCTTGCTTCCGGCATTGTGATGCAGCAATAAAAAAAGCCCGCGTATGCGGGCTTTAGCTTATCCAGCCAGAAACCTATTAAGGAGCCTGGATGTTTGAAGCTTGCTTGCCTTTAGGACCTTGAACGATATCAAAGGTAACCTTCTGGCCTTCTTTCAGCGACTTGAAACCGCTCATGTTAATTGCGGAAAAGTGCGCAAAAAGATCTTCGCTGCCATCATCTGGAGTGATAAAGCCAAAGCCTTTTGCATCATTGAACCACTTAACTGTACCGTTTGCCATGTTAAAACTTCCTTACTAAAAAACCGGGTGGATTCCCGTTAAACTGTTTGAATTCTCCATCCCGCGCATGGCAAAACCAGTACTGCAGATACTTTGATTCAAACACCCATGCGCTTTTTACGCTAGTTCTGCTAAAACAGTCAAGCATTAAATGCATGTTTTTACAAATCTCCGGAATATGCTTGAAAAAGGTGCCTTAATCCCCAGATAATGAACCTCAAAAATGTGACAATATTACGATGAAGACGAAACATGAAAGCACGACCTTACTTGAGGCAGAGCGCAGTAAAACCCAACCCCCAAAACTCTACAGGGTGCTATTGCTGAATGATGACTATTCGACAATGGTTTTTGTAGTCGAGGTATTGCAAATATTTTTCGCCATGGACCGGGAACGCGCCATGCAGGTAATGCTCAAAGTACATAATGAAGGGTCTGCCGTCTGCGGTGTCTATCCGAAGGATACTGCAGAGACAAAAGTCGCCCAAGTAACTGCATTTGCAATAGAAAACGGTCACCCGCTACGCTGTATATTGGAGGAAAATTAACATGATCGCGCAAGAACTGGAAGTAAGCCTGCACTTGGCTTTTGTTGAGGCGCGCCAAAAGCGGCACGAATTTATCACGGTCGAGCATTTGCTGCTCGCCATGCTGGACAATCCTTCTGCCGCACATGTGTTGCGCGCGTGTGGTGCAGACATGGAAGAGTTGCGTACCGTGCTTGCCAATCATATCGATACACATACCCCCCGTTCGCCCGGCAATATCGAAGTGGAAACCCAGCCGACGGTAGGGTTTCAGCGCGTGATTCAGCGCGCCATTCTGCATGTGCAGTCTTCCAGCAAAAAAGAAGTCACCGGTGCCAACATTCTGGTTGCCCTTTTCGGCGAAAAGGAATCCCATGCTGTGTATTTCCTCCACCAGCGCGGCATAACCCGCCTGGATGTGGTGAACTACATTGCACATGGCATCAACAAAACTGCCGAAATCAACAGCATCAAGCCGGCAGCCGAACCGGAAGTCACGCAAGAAGCCAATGACGACAGCGCATTAAAGAGCTACACCCTGGATCTCAATGCCCACGCCTTGTCCGGAAAAATCGATCCGCTGATCGGTCGCGACCTTGAACTGGAGCGCGTAATCCAGACGCTTTGCCGTCGCCGCAAAAACAACCCGTTGCTGGTTGGCGAAGCCGGCGTGGGCAAGACCGCCATTGCTGAAGGCCTGGCGCGGCGCATTACCGAAGGCAACGTGCCTGACATCCTTAAGGATGCGCACGTGTTTTCGCTCGATATGGGCGCCTTGCTGGCAGGCACCAAATATCGCGGCGATTTCGAGCAGCGCCTGAAGGCGGTACTCAAGGAACTGGCTGATGCTCCCAATGCGGTACTCTTTATTGACGAGATTCACACCCTGATCGGTGCGGGTGCTGCCTCAGGTGGCACGATGGATGCCTCCAATCTGCTCAAACCTGCTTTATCCAGTGGTGCGCTGAAGTGCATAGGCGCCACCACTTACCAGGAATATCGCGGCATCTTTGAAAAGGATCACGCCTTGTCGCGCCGTTTCCAGAAAGTCGATGTTCCCGAGCCGTCTGTAGAGCAGACGGTGGAGATTCTGCGCGGTTTGAAACAGCGTTTCGAGACCCATCATGGCATCAAATACAGTGCCGCCGCACTCACCAGCGCGGCCGAGCTTTCCGCACGTTTTATCAATGACCGCCATCTGCCGGACAAGGCGATCGATGTCATCGATGAAGCGGGTGCGGCACAACGCATACTGCCCAAGTCCAAACAGAAGAAGGTTGTTGGCAAACATGAGATCGAGGAGATTATTGCCAAGATTGCGCGCATCCCGGCACGCACCGTGTCGCACGACGATCGCAACACCCTGAAGACGCTGGATCGCGATCTCAAGGCCGTAGTATTTGGCCAGAATGCCGCCATCGACGTACTGGCACGCGCCATCAAAATGTCGCGCAGCGGCCTGGGCAACCCGCAAAAACCGATCGGCAGCTTCCTCTTCTCCGGCCCTACCGGCGTCGGTAAGACCGAGGTGGCACGCCAGCTCGCGTACGTGATGGGCATGCCCATCCACCGCTTCGACATGTCCGAATACATGGAGCGCCACGCCGTGTCGCGCCTGATCGGTGCGCCTCCCGGTTATGTCGGCTTCGAACAGGGTGGATTGCTCACCGAAGCTATCACCAAGCAGCCGCATTGCGTGCTGCTGCTGGATGAAATCGAAAAGGCCCACCCGGACATTTTCAACATCCTGCTGCAGGTGATGGACCACGGCACGCTCACCGACAACAATGGCAGAAAAGCAGACTTCCGCAACGTGGTGATCATCATGACCACCAATGCCGGTGCTGAAGCGCTCAACAAGGTGCAGATCGGCTTTACCAAGACCGCCTCAAGCGGCGATGAGATGGCCGATATCAAGCGCCTGTTCACGCCTGAATTCCGCAACCGCCTGGATGCCACCATCTCCTTCGCACCACTGGAGAAAGAAGTCATCCTGCGCGTGGTGGACAAGTTCCTGATGCAACTCGAAGAGCAGCTGCACGAGAAGAAAGTCGAGGCCGTGTTCACCGACACGCTGAAAGATTATCTCGCGGAGAAAGGCTTCGATCCGTTGATGGGTGCCCGCCCGATGGCGCGCCTGATCCAGGACACCATCCGCAGCGCATTGGCCGACGAACTGCTATTTGGCCGCCTGGCCAATGGCGGCAAGGTCACCGTGGATGTGAAGGACAGCAAGGTGCTGCTGGAGTTTGAGAAGGAAGAAGTAGCGGCCTAAATCAGGGCGTCGTCGACTCAGGGCGGCGCTTTGTTGATGCTTCTTGCTACCTAGTCAGCAACGGTGCGGTTGCGTCCGCTTTCTTTTGCCGCATATAGCCTCTTGTCCGCAAGCTGCAGTAACATTTCAGAAGTCGACACCAGCGGCGCTTTACTCGCCGCCCCGATGCTGATGGTCAGTTTGAAACTTTTGTCAGTTGCCGGATCATTGAAAGTCAGCTCGCTGATATTCTGTCGTAGCCGCTCTGCATAACGAAAGAAAGGCTGCGCCTGGACTTCGGGACAAATCACCAGAAACTCCTCCCCGCCCAAACGACACACCACATCCTGCTTGCGCACGGACATTTGAAATGCGTGTGCTATCCGTTTAAGCACATCATCGCCGACCTTGTGGCCATAGGTGTCGTTGACCTGCTTGAAATAATCGATGTCCACCATCATGCATGACAGTGCCGTGTTGTTGCGCTGCGCCAATGCCCACTGCCGATCCAGATGTTCATTTGCAAAACGGCGGTTGGGCAGATCCGTGAGCACGTCGGTGAGCGCTAATTTCTGGAAGCGCTGATTGCTGGCTGCCAGTTCGCTGGAGAATTTATGCAGCTGCTGACGTTCGTGCTCCAGTTCTTCCTGCAGCTGCACCACACGTTGCCCCGCGCTCAGCCTTGCCCCCAGCACCTTGGGGTTGACGGGCTTGGTCATATAGTCGTTGGCACCTGCCTCAAACGCCTCCACCAGGCGATCCGTGCTTTCTTGCGCGGTCAGCATAAACACATAAATATTTCGCCATTCAGGGTTGCGTCTGAGCGCCTTGCAAAACTCGATACCGTCCATTTCCGGCATGATCCAGTCAGTCATGATTATTTGCGGCATGAAGTCCTTGATCATGCCAAGTGCTTCCACGCCATTGCGCGCCACTGCCACCGTATGCCCGCAGCGATCCAGCAACATTTTCATGATCATCAGCACGGCGCGGTCGTCATCCACCAGCAAAATGCGCAGCTTGTATGAATCCAGGGCATTGTTTGGCAACTCGCCGGCATCGCTATTTTCCGGTGCCAATGGCGCCACTTCCAGCAAACTCTCAAAGGGGGGCACTTCTGTTGCGCATATGCCGAACAGCTTGCTCCAGTCATGCCACTCCTTCACTGCCTTATCGCCCAATCCTGTCAGCACATCCGACTCGACACCCAGACGGGTAGCCTTGAAGATCAGCTTTGACACCATTTTGCTGCGCGCCGGCTCCTGGGCCATACACATCTGCGCCAAATAATCTGCAATATGCAGCAAATGCAGCAGACACCAGTCCCTGCCGCCCTCTGCAATATCCGATTTTGCCGGGTCTTCGTGATGCAAAATTGCGGTTTGGAATACCTCGGGCATGCGCCAGTCAGCCAGCATCTCCTTGCTCAGCAGATTGTGTTCAAAACCAAACTCTGTACGTTCAAGGTCAACCAGCCTGACATCTTCTGCCACTTTTTCAAGCACAGCCGTATATTCGAGCGGATAGGCTGTCGCCAGCGCGAGCGAACCCACTTTTCCAAGCAAGCCCAGAACAAAAACCTCTTCTGAGGCTATTGCTCCAACCCCTCTCAGCGACACCAGGTTTTGCGCGGCGATTGCTGTCAGCAGTGAATGCGACCAGAATTTCTGATAATCAAATTTCTTGCACGTTATGTTGCGTGTGCTGTCTATCAGCGATAAGCCCAGCACCAATTGCCTGATTGTGTTCATCCCCAACACGGCAACGGCATCGACCACGGAAGCAATGGGGCGTATCTGATGTGACACCGGGGCATTGGCCAATTTGATCAGTCGCGCAGACAGGGCCGGATCAGCCTGGATCGCGTAGGCGACTTCCTGATTGGTCACATCCTCTTGCTGGCAAAGCAGCAGCACTTGCACGGCGGCACCCTTGGGGGAAGGCAAATAGCCACTCTTTTTGAGTTCTTCAAGCTTGGAGTTACCGGACATGATCAAACTCCTTCTCCAAATTTTTCAACAACCTGGGGTGCATTCAGCTGTTTTGCACACGACGATGACGAATAAATTGCAGCATAGCTGGTGCGAGTGATATGAAGACGATCACCAGGATCATCAAAGTCAGGTTATTCTTAATGACAGGAATGTTACCCAAAAAATAGCCGCCGATCACGAAGAAAGCAATCCAGGCCAAGCTTCCCAAAGCGCTAAAAATCATGAACAGGCGGTAATGCATTCTGGCGATGCCGGCCACGAATGGGGCGAAGGTGCGCACGATCGGCAGGAAGCGCGCGAAAATGATGGTTTTGCCGCCGTGCTTCTTATAAAAGGCATGGGTTTTATCCAGGTGTTCGTGCTTGATAAGGCGCGAATCTCCAAACTTCAGCAGGCGCTTGCCGATCAGGCGCCCCGTCCAGTAATTTGTGTTATCCCCCGAAAAGGCGGCCAGCATCAACAGCGGAAGCAAAATATAAAAATCGAGCGCGCCTATGCCGCACAAAGCGCCAGCCACAAACAACAGCGAGTCACCCGGCAGGAAAGGGAATACCACCAGACCCGTTTCGCTAAAGATGATTACGAAAAGTATGGCATAGATCCATACACCATACTGCTGGGTCAGTGTCAGCAAATGGGTATCCAGATGCATCACAACATCAAACAGATAGGTCAGCAGTTCCATGACTATGGCAACACTTCTTCGGCTTCGGCTTTTTCCGGCTTGATGAAATCCTCGCGTGACACGCCGAACATCAGCAGCAGAGGGCTGGCGACCAGCACAGAGGAATAGATACTGAACAAAATTCCGATGGTTAATGCCAGAGCAAAGTAATGCAATGTCTCGCCGCCCAGAAACAGCATGGCTGTCACCATCATCTGAGTGGCACCGTGGGTGATTATGGTGCGCGACATGGTGCGGGTAATGGCATTATCGATAATTTCAGTTACCTCAGCCTTGCGCATCTTGCGGAAATTTTCGCGGATACGGTCAAAAACCACGACTGATTCGTTAACCGAATAGCCCAGCACGGCCAGTACCGCCGCCAGCACCGACAGCGAAAATTCCCACTGGAAGAAGGCGAAGAAGCCGAGAATGATGACCACGTCATGCAGGTTGGCGATAATCGCAGCCAGGCCGAATTTCCACTCGAAGCGTATCCACAGGTAGACGACGATACCCAGCGATACCAGCAGCAACGCCATTGCGCCATTCTCGAACAGCTCCTTACCTACCTGCGGCCCGACAAATTCGACCCGGCGCATTTCCACACTGGCATCACCGGACTGCAGCTTGACTAGCACCTCTTCGCTCAATTTTGAACCCGTGGTATTGGCCTTCACCGGCACCTGAATCAGCACATCATGGCTGGAACCGAAGTTCTGCACCAGTGCATCGTGGTAGCCTATTTCAGCGAGTTCTAGCCGCACTTTGTTAACATCAGCTGGCTGCGCGTAATGCATCTCGATCACTGTGCCGCCGGTAAAATCGACGCCAAAATTCAGCCCCTTGGATGCCAGAAAAAATACCGCCAGAATAAAAGTCACCAGAGAAATGGTGGTCGTCCAGCGTCCATAGCTCATGAACGGGATGTCTTTTTTAAGTCTGAAAAATTCCATGTCGCTATTCCTTAAAATAATGCCTGCGCGTAAAGGTTAATGCCTTAACCTATAGACACTTTGCTGAGGCGCGCCTTGCGGCCATAAATCAGATTCACCAGTGCCCGCGATACCAGCACGGAACTGAACATCGAAGTCATGATACCCAGACATAACACCACAGCGAAGCCGCGAATTGGTCCGGAACCAAACATGAACAAGGCGATACCAGCTATCAGCGTGGTGATATTGGAGTCCAGAATAGTTGCAAACGCATTGCTATAACCGACATGGATTGCGGTTTGCGGCGGCACCCCATTGCGCAATTCCTCGCGGATACGCTCGTTAATCAGCACGTTGGAGTCAATCGCCATACCCAGCGTCAGCGCGATAGCGGCCATACCCGGCAGCGTCAGCGTGGCCTGCAGCATGGATAACAGCGCCACCAGCAGCAGCAAATTTGCACCAAGCGCCAGCACGGAGAAACCGCCGAACATCAGGTAATACACGATCATGAAAACCGAGATGGCGATAAAACCGATCTGGGTGGAATGGAAGCCGCGCGCGATATTGTCTGCACCCAGGCTGGGACCGACCGTACGCTTCTCGATAATTTCCATCGGCGCAGCCAATGCACCCGCACGCATCAGCAGCGCAAGATCGTTGGCCTCTTCGGTATTACGCATGCCGGTGATCTGAAATCTGTTGCTAAGCTCGGATTGTATCGTCGGCGCGGTCAGCACCTCAGCCTTGCCCTTCTCAATCAACACCACCGCCATGCGCCGCTTGATGCCTTCACGCGACGCATTTTTCATCGCGATACCACCTTTGGCATCCAGCTTCACACTGACTACCGCCCCTGAACTATGCTGGTCGATCGAGGCATCGGCTCCGGTGAGATTCTCTCCGGTAAACACCACCTGTTTGGAAATCAACAAAGGCTCTTCCCGGCCATCACGGCGGGAATAGAGCAACTCTGTTCCAGCCGGAACCATGCCGTTCCTGGCAGCCTCGATCTTCTCGGGGCTGTAATCCCGCGAATCGGCATTCAGGTGCGCTTCCACCATGCGAACCTGCAAGGTAGCGGTACGCCCCAATATGCCTTCTGCACGAGTGGTATCCTGCATCCCCGGCAACTGCACCACGATACGATCAAAACCCTGCTGCATGATGACAGGCTCCGCCACACCGAGCTCGTTCACCCGGTTGCGCAAGGTGGTCAGATTCTGCTGCACCGCAGCTTTCTGTATGCTTTGCTCTTCTTGCGGTTTCAGCGTTGCGATCAAACGAAAATCGCTGCTGGAGTCGCTATCGTTAAACTCAATTCCACCAAAGCGCTGTCTCAACTCGGACATTCCCTTGCTGCGGGTTACGGCATCACGAAACTTGATGCTCAGATTGTTTCCCTCGCGGCTAACGCCGGAGTAGGGAATATTCTGCTCGCGCAAGGTGGAACGGAAATCGCTGATAGCCGTATCCAGCGCCTTGTCCAGCACGCTCTTCATGTCGACCTGCAACATAAAATGCACGCCGCCGCGCAAATCCAGGCCGAGATACATTGGCAACGCATTCATCTTGACCAGCCATTGCGGAGAACGCGGCTGCAAATTCAAGGCCACCACATAATCCTCTCCCAATTGGGCCTGCAAAATATCTTTTGCCTTGCCCTGGGTATCAATATCCGCAAAACGCGCCTTGATGCTTGTTGCATCAAGCGCCAGAGCTTCAGTACTGATTTGCGCGGTTCTAAGTGCATCCTCTACCCGCTTCAGCAATGCGCTATCTGCCTTGAGATGTGAGCGTAAAGGCATGACCTGAACAGCAGGCGACTCGCCGTACAGATTGGGCAGCGCATACACCAGGCCAAACATAAGTGCGCCAAAAATCAACAGGTATTTCCACAGCGGGTAATGGTTCATTGCAGCACCTTTAGTTCCCTTACTTAGTTAGCAGACTTGATGGTTCCCTTAGGCAGCGCAGACTGAATCGCACCCTTCTGGATAGTAAGATTAATGCCTTCTGCCACTTCAAGGCTGACATAGCTGTCGCCTACTTTGACGATGCGCCCCATCACGCCGCCGGTCGTCACCACCTCATCGCCTTTTTGCAGCGCTTCGATCATGATTTTCATCTCTTTCGTGCGTTTCATTTGTGGACGCAGCACCAGGAAATAAAACACTGCCACTAAAGCGACGAGAGGGAGGAAATCCATAAAGCTGCCGGCTGGTGAAGCCGCGGCACCTTCTGCGTAAGCGTTGCTGATAAACAAATTGCTGATCGACATCATAGTATTCTCCAGATTAAAAATTTAAAGCAGTCCAAATTCATTAGGTGATTCTAACACGAAGACCCCGCACATACTGTGACAGCGCTTCATAAACGGGCTGGCGCTCCCTACAGCATAGCCCGCTCTGCCGCAAAAGAAGCGGTGAACTCGTCAAACTTCTCCTGTTCTATGGCGATGCGTATACCCGCCATCAACTCCTGATAATAGTACAGATTGTGTATGGTGTTGAGACGCGCACCGAGTATCTCGTTGATGCGGTGCAGATGATGCAGGTAGGCGCGGGTGAAGTTGCGGCAGGTATAACAGCCGCACTGCTCGTCGAGCGGGCGCATGTCCAGCCGGTATTGCGCGTTCTTGATCTTGATATTGCCGTAGCGGGTAAACAGCATGCCGTTGCGCGCATTGCGCGTAGGCATCACACAATCAAACATATCGATCCCCTGCCTGACTCCATCCACCAGGTCTTCCGGTGTTCCCACGCCCATCAGGTAACGTGGTTTATGCGCAGGCAATTGCGGTGCGGTGTGCTGCAGGATGCGCAGCATATCTTCCTTGGGTTCGCCCACAGACAAGCCGCCGATGGCAAAACCGTCAAAGCCGATGCTGGTCAATTCAGCGAGAGATTCATCGCGCAGGTTCTCATGCATGCCGCCCTGCACAATACCGAATAGCGCATTGGCATTCCCCTCATGCGCTTTTTTCGAGCGCTCGGCCCAGCGCAATGACATGCGCATGGACTCGCCCGCCGTTTTCTCATCGGCCGGATAAGGCGTGCATTCGTCGAAGATCATCACGATGTCGGAATTCAGCACCTTCTGTATGCGCATGGATTCTTCCGGGGTAAGGAAGCACTTGTCACCATTCACCGGCGACTGGAACTTCACCCCCTCCTCCGTGATTTTGCGCAACTCGCCCAGACTGAACACCTGGAAGCCGCCCGAATCGGTAAGTATAGGGCCATCCCAGCCCATGAAACGGTGCAGCCCGCCGTGCGCCTCGATCACCTCCAGGCCGGGCCTCAGCCACAGGTGAAAGGTATTACCCAGCACGATTTGCGCGCCAATTTCCCTGAGTTCCAGCGGCGACATCGCCTTCACCGTGCCGTAGGTGCCAACCGGCATGAAGGCGGGGGTTTCAACGGTGCCGTGGGCAAGGTGGAGCGTGCCGCGACGGGCGAGGCCGTCGGTGTTATGCAAATCAAATTTCATCATCAAAAATTAAAATTAAAACGGATTATTTATCAGCTTCATACGGCACACTGCTATTTCGCCCTACGCAGACTCCCCTGTTGCAGCTACCTATCTATCTCTGAGACTTCACAATGCTCATCGCCGTCGCCACCATAGCCCCCATATCAGCCAAATTTCCCGGCAAGATCAGGGTATTGCCTTGCTTGGCGACATTACCGAAGGCTTCTACATATTTTTCCGCCACCTTGAGGTTGACCGCATCCATGCCGCCGGGCGACTGGATCGCCAGCGCCACCTGCTGAATCGCCTGCGCATTCGCCGATGCCACTGCCTTGATTGCTTCGGCTTCGCCCTGTGCGCGGTTGATGGCAGACTGCTTTTCGCCCTCCGAGCGCTGGATAAAGGCCTCGCGTTCGCCCGTCGCAATGTTGATCTGCTCCTGCTTGCGGCCCTCGGAAGCCGCGATCAGCGCGCGCTTCTCGCGTTCCGCTGTAATCTGCGCCTGCATCGCGTGCAGGATTTCCTTTGGCGGGGTCAGGTCTTTAATCTCGTAACGCAGCACTTTCACGCCCCAGCTTGAAGCCGCCTCATCCAGCGCCGCCACCACCGCGCTGTTGATGTGCTCGCGCTCCTCGAAGGTTTTGTCCAGCTCCATTTTGCCGATCGCCGAGCGCAAGGTGGTCTGCGCCAGCTGGGTAATCGCCAGCACGTAATCGCTGGTGCCATAGGAGGCCAGCTTGGGGTCGGTCACCTGGAAATACAAAATGCCGTCTACCTGCAGTTGGGTGTTGTCCCTGGTAATGCAAATCTGGCTCGGCACGTCCAGCGGGACTTCCTTGAGCATATGCTTATAGGCGATACGGTCGACAAAGGGGATAACGATATTCAGGCCAGGCAGCAGTGCGGCATGAAAACGTCCCAATCGTTCAACCACCCAGGAATTTTGCTGCGGTACGACTTTAAGCGCTTTGATGACAAAAATGATGGCTGCGACCAGAATGAATAATGAGATTTCCATATTGCTTACCTTAAATATTATCGTTGTGATATTTTTTTAAATCCGACCCGTTTGCGATTTGCCATAACTTAGACCGCTTTGTGATCAGTCAGAACAAGAACGGAACCGCGGATATCTTTAATATATAGATACCCTCCATGAGCGGTAACATTGGCATCCAGTTCGGCATCCCATTCTGCGCCACGATAATAAACACGGGCAGTGCCATCATCATGCCAGGTTAACACCTTTACCACCTGCCCCGTGTCCAGGCTTTGGCTGGCGGCATCTCTGCTGCGGCCTCCTTTCCAGCGGCGCAATAAAACAATACCGGCAACGCCTGCCAGCGCAGCAAGCGCCAGTTGGGCAGGCGGGCCACAGCCAAGCAGCGCTGCCGCGCCCCCTACCGCCATCGCAAGCGATAACATTAACAGGTAAAAAGTACCCGTGGCCATTTCCAGCCCAAGCAGAACCAGGGCCAGAAGGAACCAGAAAACATAGATCGCCATATTTCCCCCCCGACAAATTTTTGCCAGCTTTTACTTTGACTTAACAGACTGATCGCGCCCAATAATCATCGCATCGCCATAACTAAAGAAGCGATATTCATTATCTACTGCAATACGATATGCCGCCAGCATCTTGTCCATACCGCCAAACGCACACACCAGCATCAGCAGCGTGGACTTGGGCAGGTGAAAATTGGTCAGCAGCACATCCACCATTTTAAATTGGTAACCCGGCGTGATGAAGATACTTGTTTCTCCTCCACCCGCTCTTAACACCCCGCTTTGTGCGGCACTTTCCAGGGCGCGCAAACTGGTGGTACCCACTGCCACCACCCGGCCGCCGCGTGCACGGGCCTGTTCGATGGCGTCAACCGTTGCCTGCGGAATGGCATAGCGCTCGCTGTGCATCACGTGATCTCCCACATGCTCTGCGCGCACCGGCTGGAAAGTGCCTGCCCCCACATGCAGCGTGACATAAGCCGCATTGATACCTTGCTTGCTCAAGGTGGCGAGCATCGCCTCATCAAAATGCAATCCCGCAGTAGGCGCGGCAACCGCGCCAGACTCTTTTGCAAATACAGTCTGGTAACGTGAATCATCCTCCGCATCGGCGCTGTGCGTAATATAGGGTGGCAGGGGCAAGCGGCCATATTCCTCCAGCAAATTGCCCACAGTTTGCCCGCCCTCGAAACGCAGGTGGTAGAACTCACCCGCACGCCCCAGCACCGTTACGTCGATACACCCGGCCAACAATAAACGCCCGCCTTTCCTTGGGGTTTTGCTTGCGCGCACCTGCGCCAGCACCTCGTGTTCATCCAGAATACGCTCGACCATCACCTCAATATTGCCACCGCTCTGCTTTTGTCCATACAGCCGCGCCTTGATCACGCGGGTATCGTTAAGAATTAACAAGTCATGTTCCTGCAATAAATTTGGCAAGTCGGCAAACAGACGGTGCTCGCAACTGTCTCCTGTTGCATCGAGCAGACGACTTGCGCCACGTCGCTCTGGTGGGCGCTGCGCGATCAAGTGCTGTGGAAGTTCAAAGGTAAATTCGTCGGTGCGCATAGGTTGAAATTTGTTGCGTGATACAAAAACGCGCATTGTAGCTTGATGAAGCGTGGCATTTCATGGATAATTCGCGGCTTCCTGATCCGGGTGTCTCGCCCGGACCTTGCCGGGATGGCGGAATTGGTAGACGCGCTGGACTCAAAATCCAGTATCTGCGAGGATGTGGGGGTTCGAGTCCCCCTCCCGGCACCAGATTTAATGCAGCAAATTAATAAAGATGCACTGCTTGTCAACGCAACAGAATGACGTAGCGTTATTGGGTCTGACACGAGTAGTGTCATAAACGTTTATTAACCTACTATGAATTGGAGTCCTACATGAAACTGATTTCCACCTTGATCGCTATTGCCTTCGCATCTACTCTGAGCTTCGGCGCTGTTGCAGCTCAACACATGGGTGCAGCTCCTGCTGCGGCTCCTGCAGCTGCAGAAGCTCCAGCTAAAGCTCCAGCCAAAGCAAAAAAAGCAAAAAAAGCAAAAAAAGCAAAAAAAGCAAAAGCTATGAAAGGTGACGCAGCTGCCAAGTAATTAGGCGCACGTCTCTAAAAAAGGCAGGGGGCTTCCCCTGCCTTTTTTTATTTTACAAGGCAGTTTGGGATACAAAATTCACTCGTACCACAGGTTCCGGGTTTAATAGATTTGGGCTGCCTCACTTGTCTTTTGTTTCATATGGAAACTTTGCCCTGCTGGGCGTACGAATCACTACCCGCTCCATCACAGAATCCCCCTCATACAAACGCGATTGGAACATAGGCCCGTGTTAATGTTAAAATTGCTCAAATAAAACCTGGTTCTTCTCTTATCAAACTAAAGCCATTTCCATGCTGTTACGCCATTTATTCCTTTTTCTGGTTTTATTGCCGCTTGCCGCCTGCAGCGAACCTCCCTATACCAACATCGACAATCAGCAGTTGAAAACACTGCAAGCGCAAGGCATCCCTGTTTACGACATTCGCCGCACCGATGAATGGTTGCAGACCGGGGTAATTGAAGGCAGCCGTCGCCTGACCTTTGTGGATGACAAAGGCCGCGTCATGCCCGATTTTGTTGAAAAATTTACCCAGGCTGTCGGCAAAAATGATCCCGTCATTCTGATCTGCCGCACCGGCAGCCGCACTGATACCCTATCGCGCGCACTGGTTGAGCAACTGGGCTACACCAAAATCTACAACGTAAAACATGGCATTACGCGCTGGATAAGCGACGGCCTGCCACTCGCCAAGAACTAAATACTAAATACAATCAATGACTTGGAAGCCTAACGTCACCGTCGCCGCGATTATCGAACAGGATGGGAAATTCCTGCTGGTAGAGGAGCACACCTCGCAAGGGCTCAGGTTCAACCAGCCCGCCGGCCACCTGGAAGCAAACGAATCACTGCTGAAGGCCGTCGTGCGCGAAGCACTGGAAGAATCAGCCTATGATTTCGAACCGCAATATCTGGTCGGTGTGTACCGCTGGCATGCAGATTCGTCCGACACCACCTACCTGCGCTTCGCTTACAGCGGCCGCATTCTCGCGCACCATGCAGGACAGTCGCTTGATGACGGCATCGTGCGCGCCGTGTGGATGAGCGTGGAAGAAATCCGCGCAACTACCTCCCGTCACCGCAGCCCGCTGATATTGCGCTGCGTGGAAGATTACCTGGCCGGCAAAAGATATCCGCTGGAACTCGTCACACATTATGACTAAACCTTGTGTCGTGGTCGGCATGTCCGGCGGGGTGGATTCCGCCGTCACCGCACTGCTGCTGAAACAGCAAGGCTACGAAGTCATCGGCCTGTTCATGAAGAACTGGGAAGATGACGACACCGACGAATACTGCTCCTCGCGCCAAGACCTGATCGATGCCGCCTCAGTGGCCGACACCATCGGCATACCGCTGGAAGCCGTGAATTTTTCCAGGGAATACAAGGAACGCGTATTCAGTTATTTCCTGCGCGAATACAAGGCTGGCCGTACGCCCAATCCCGACATCCTGTGCAACTCGGAAATCAAGTTCAAGGCCTTTCTCGATCACGCCGTCAAGCTTGGCGCAGAGAAAATTGCCACCGGCCATTACGCCCAGGTGCGCGAAGTAGATGGATTATTCCAGCTGCTCAAAGCCGACGATGCCAGCAAAGACCAGAGTTACTTTTTACATCGCCTCAATCAGGCGCAACTGTCAAAAGCCATGTTCCCGCTCGGCAACATACAGAAATCGCAAGTGCGCAAAATCGCCGAGGAGCACAAGCTCTCCAACTATGCGAAAAAAGACAGCACCGGCATCTGCTTTATCGGCGAGCGTCCGTTCCGCGAATTCCTCGGCCAATACCTGCCCACCCAGCCAGGCGACATGATCACGCCTGAAGGCAAGGAAGTGGGCAAACATGTGGGGCTGTCGTTCTACACCATCGGCCAGCGCCAGGGGCTGGGAATAGGTGGGCAGGGCCTGCCGTGGTTTGTGGCGGACAAGGACATGACCCGCAATAAATTAATCGTGGTGCAGGGGCACGACCATCCGCTGCTGCTCAAGCCCGAACTGAGCGCGATGGAAATGCACTGGATCAGCGGCAATGCACCCGACTTCAGCCGCGATTACGCCGCCAAGACACGCTACCGCCAGGAAGATGCGCCGTGCCGTATCGAAGCAATGGCGGATGGCAATGCGCGCTTCAGCTTTACCACGCCGCAATGGGCCGTTACGCCGGGGCAATCGGTGGTGGCCTATGATGGCGCAGTGTGTCTGGGTGGCGGGATTATTCTTTAACCCTACAAAAAACTAGCCACAGAGATCACAGAGCACAGAGCGTGGGTGTTGGGGCTTTAGCCACTTACAGCCCCGGCCTACTCCTTGCGGGTACAGAGAATTCCGCTACACCATTTGGTTGCTGTGCACTCTCTGTGGTCTCTGTGTGCTCTGTGCCAAGGTTTTAATTCTTACAAACCAAGCACCACCATACCCATCCAACCACTTTCACGTAAAATAGCGACTTGCACAATATTGATGGCCGAATCTAACATGACTCTTACTGCACTCACCGCCCTTTCTCCTCTCGATGGCCGCTACCACGGCAAGGTGGATGCCCTGCGCAGCCACTTCAGCGAATTTGGACTGATACGCTACCGCGTGCTGATAGAAATTGAGTGGCTGAAAGCCCTGAGCATGGAAAACGGCATCAAGGAACTGCCGGCGTTTTCTGCGGCGACAATCGCCAAGCTCGACCAGCTCGCCGCGCAGTTCAGCGAGGCCGATGCCGAGCAGATCAAGCTGATCGAGCGCCGCACCAACCACGATGTGAAAGCGATCGAATACTGGCTGCGCGAGAAGCTGGCGGACAACAGGGAGACAGCCGACAAGCTGGAGTTCATCCACTTCGCCTGCACCTCGGAAGACATCAACAACCTCTCCCACGCGCTGATGCTAAAAAGCGGCCGCGATGAAGTGATGCTGCCCGCGCTGGATGCGCTGATTGCGCGCTTGCGCAGCCACGCGCACCAGCTTGCCGATCTGCCGATGCTGTGCCGCACCCACGGCCAGACCGCCACCCCCAGCACGCTGGGCAAGGAGATGGCCAACGTGGTGCACAGGCTGGAGCGTGCCAAGGCACGCATTGCAGGTGTTGCAATACTTGGCAAGATCAATGGCGCGGTGGGCAACTACAACGCGCACCTGTCGGCCTACCCCGATGTGGACTGGGAAAAGCTGGCGCAGCAATTTGTGGAAGCGCGCGGCATTACATTCAACCCCTACACCATCCAGATCGAGCCGCACGACTACATGGCAGAGCTGTTCGACGCCTATGCCCGCCTCAACACCATACTGATCGACCTGAACCGCGACATCTGGAGCTACATTTCAGTGGGCTATTTCAAGCAGAAGGTAGTCGCCGGCGAAGTGGGTTCCTCAACCATGCCGCACAAGGTCAACCCGATCGATTTTGAAAACTCGGAAGGCAACCTCGGCCTGGCCAACGCGCTGCTGCGCCACCTTTCGGAAAAGCTGCCGGTGTCCCGCGGCCAGCGCGACCTCACCGACTCCACCGTGCTGCGCAACATGGGCGTGGCGCTGGGCTACACGCTGCTTGCCTATGAATCATGCCTGAAGGGGCTGAACAAGCTGGAAGCCAATCCGCAACGCCTGGCGGAAGATCTGAACAACAGTTGGGAAGTGCTAGCCGAGCCGATCCAGACAGTGATGCGCCGCTACAACATCGAGAACGCCTACGACAAGCTGAAAGACCTGACCCGAGGCAAGGGCGGTATCAACCGTGACAGCCTGCGTGCGTTTATCCAGACGCTGGATATTCCGGCGGCGGAAAAGCAGCGCCTGTCCGAACTGAGCCCTGAGACATACACGGGCAAGGCTGGCGAACTGGCAAAAAAAATCTAACCTGACAAAGAGGAAATACCATGCAACTTTCTAAAAGCGTATTAATTATTACTACGATCATTTCACTGACATTCGGTTTAGGTGGCTGTGCCAGCAGTTTGATCGGTGTGCGCGAGGGTGCCGAGCGTGTGTCACTGGCGGATGCAAATCAGGTTGCCGGCTGCCAGTCCAAAGGCAAAACGATCGTCAGCGTGCTTACCGTCGTTGGCTTTATCAATCGCAGTAAGGAAGACGTGGAGGCCAATTTGTATCAATTGGCACGTAATGATGCTGTAGATGCCGGTGCAGATACGCTCGTGAAGGGTGAATCCACGGCGTTCGGCAAGCGCACTTTTGAAATGTTCAAATGCAGACCCTAAACTGATTGTCAGCGCTGAGGGGAATGAACTTCAGCAGCGGCATACCGCTTAGGGAGCCTGTCGCGCTTGAATATGAAAAAAGCCCTTGTCTTTACAGGCAAGGGCTTTTGCATTTCTGCTGGAGCTATTCAATCTGTTTCAACAACTAAGCGGCTTGTACAGGTATCTTGTCGCGCTGGTCGATGATGCGGTTGTGCTCGTCTACATACACCAGTTGCGGATGGTATTTATGCAACTCTATCTCGGAATAAGTCGCAAATGCCGCAATGATCAGAATGTCACCGGGATTGGCCTTGTGCGCCGCCGCGCCATTGACGGAAATCGTGCGTGAACCGCGCTTTGCACGGATGGCATAGGTGGAAAAACGCTCACCGTTGGTGACGTTGTAAATATCGATCGCCTGATACTCCATAATGCCTGAAGCATCCAGCAAGTCATCGTCAATTGCGCACGAGCCCTCGTAATGCAATTCCGACTGCGTCACGCGCACCCGGTGCAATTTGGCTTGTAACATGGTTCGCAACATGGTCAATCTCCGTAAATCTCTGTGTACATTATAAAGCGCTTATGCTTAAAGACAAACTTCCAGATTGTCGATCAGTCTGGTCTTACCCAGTCTGGCGGCTGCCAGCACTACCAGTTCCCGCTCATCCGGGCTTGGCACAAGCAAATCATTTTGACTGCGGATAGCGACATAATCAACGCGCCATCCATGAAAAGTAAGCGCTTTTACTGCTTTCCCCTCAAGAAAAGCATAATCCTTCACGCCGCTTTTCAGTTCTTTTTGTATACCCGCAAGCGTTTGATACAAAAATGTTGACTCGGTTCGTTCATCCGCCGCAAGATACTGATTACGCGAGCTTAATGCCAGACCGTCTGCTGCGCGCAGGGTCTCGGCGCCGACGATGGTTACCGGCACATTCAGCTGTTCAACCATCTGCCGTATGACATGCAGCTGCTGGTAATCCTTTTTGCCGAATACCGCCGCCTGCGGCTGTACGATATTGAACAGCTTCAGCACCACCGTGGCCACGCCGCGAAAATGACCGGGGCGGAAGGCGCCGCACAGCTCCTGCGCGATTGGCGGCGGCTCTACCGTCACCTGTTGCGGCTGCGGATACAAGTCCGCCTCGGTCGGCGCAAACACCACCGCCACGCCGCAAGCCGCGAGCTTGTCGCAATCGGCCTGCAGGGTGCGCGGGTATTTGCCGAAATCTTCATTGGCGCCAAACTGCAGGGGATTCACAAAGATGCTGACCACCACGCACTGCGCGTGCTGCTGCGCGATGCGCACCAGATCGAGATGCCCCTCGTGCAGATTGCCCATGGTAGGCACGAAGGCCACACTGGCTTCCTTGCTCAGGCGCTGGCGCAAGTCTGCAACTGAAGACAGGATTTCCATCAGAAGCTATGTTCGGCTGCGGGGAAGGTGCCGGCTTTCACTTCGGCCACATAGCGCGCTACCGCGTCTGCAATCGAGCTGGCACCCTGCATATAGTTTTTGACGAAGCGCGCTTTTTTGCCGGGGTAAATATCCAGCATGTCGTGCAGCACCAGCACCTGGCCGGAGCAGCCAGCACCCGCGCCGATCCCGATGGTGGGAATATCGGAATTGCTGGTAATCTCCGCCCCCAGAATGGCGGGTATCGCTTCCAGCACCATCATGCCGGCCCCTGCCTGCTCCACCGCCCGCGCATCCTGCAGCAGGCGCTGCGCGGCTTTGTCGTCCTTGCCCTGCACGCGGTAGCCGCCCAACTGGTGCACCGACTGCGGGGTGAGGCCGATATGCGCGCACACCGGGATACCGCGCTGCGTGAGGAAGGCGATGGTTTCCGCCATGGTTTCGCCGCCCTCGAGCTTGACCATGTTTGCACCGGCCGCCATTAAACGCGCGGCATGTTCAAAGGTTTTTTCCGGATTGACCTGGAACGTGCCGAACGGCAAATCGGCGATGATGAAAGACTGCGCAGCACCGCGCGCGACACAGGCGGCGTGGTAAGCCATGTCGTCCAGCGTCACCGGCAGGGTCGAGTCATGCCCCTGCAGCACCATGCCGAGCGAGTCGCCCACCAGCAGCACATCGACCCCGGCGCTTTCCAGCACCTGCGCGAAGGTGGCATCGTAACAAGTCAGCATCGCGATCTTTTCGCCCTTGCTGTGCATGGTCTGTAATGTGCTTAATGTTGTCGACATAAGTGCTAAACCCCCAAACTGAAAAATTCGCGCGGCCCGCGCATGCCTTCAATTCGTTGCAGCAACAACTTGAAGTCGTCGTCATTATCCACGAAATTCAGGTTTTCACTATTCACCATCATCAGCGGCGCGTCTACATACTGGTGGAAAAATTCACCATAACTGTTGCCGAGGCGGTTGAGATAATCATTTGAAACAGAGCGTTCGTAATTGCGACCGCGCCGCTGCACGCGTTCAATCAGGGTGTCGGTGGAGGCTTGCAGATAGATCACCAGATCGGGAGTTGGGGCTTGCGGTGCCAGGCTCTGATAAATATTCTGGTACAGTTTGTACTCGTCCTCGCTCAGGTTGAGGCGGGCAAACAGCGCATCTTTCTCAAACAGGTAGTCGGAAACCGTGCGCGTGTTAAACAGATCCATCTGCGCCTGGTCGCGCAGTTCGTTGATGCGCTGGAACAGAAAAAATAATTGCGTCGACATCGCATGCCGCTGCGGATCCTGATAAAAGCGTGCCAGGAATGGATTGTCCTGTGGCTTTTCCAGCAGGGCATCCGCGCCTATATGCTCAGCCAGTCGTTGCGCGAGGCTGGTCTTGCCCACCCCTATTGGCCCTTCCACCACGATGTAACGGTATTTCTCAAGCATCATTGGCCAGGCACCCCTTGCCGGTAAAAACCGCTTCCAGCTTCTCCAACTGCTGATCCCCGCAATGCTGCAGTGCCTGCGCTGCGGCGCCCACACCCGGAATCACGCAATCTGGCGCAATCTCCAGCAGGGGCTGCAATACAAAGGCACGTTTGTGCATCTGCGGATGCGGCAAAGTTAATCCATGCTGGTGATGCCGGATGTCGTCATACAGCAGCACATCCAGATCCAGCGTGCGCGGCGCATTCTGAAACTCGCGCGTGCGGCCATTTTCCTGTTCCAGTGCCAGCAGGGCCTGCAGCAAGGCCAGCGGTGCCAGCCCGGTTTCAATCTTGACTACCGCATTGATAAAATCCGGCTGGTCGAGATAGCCGACCGGCGCGCTGCGATACAGGCTGGAACGCGCGACAACGCGGGTGTCAGGCAGCCGGTCTATCGCCTGCATCGCCTGCAATACCTGAGCGGACGGATTCGAAAGGTTGCTGCCCAACCCTATAAAAGCAGTGTGCTTCATCAAACTCCCTGCAATCACGCCGCCGCAGCTGACGCCGGTTTCTTGGTGCGGCGCCGCTTCTTTTTGGGGCCCTTCTCCGGCAACAGCATTTCTTCGCGTCGTTCGTCGGAGGCATCCTGAAACTCCGTCCACCACTCAGCCAGCTCCATCGGCATCTCGCCGCTCTGGCAGCGCAAAAGCAGAAAATCATAGGCCGCGCGGAAGCGCGGCAGCGCCAGCAGGCGCAACGGACGCTGGCCCGAGCGCTGCTCCAGGCGCGGTTGCAGCAGCCAGATTTCTTTCATGATCGTATCGTGGCGGTGCGGAATGGCCATTTGCGCACGCTGCTTATGCAGCACCGCATCCATCGCCAGATGCAAGGCAGGGATCGACGGCTTGCCGGCTTCGAGCTGCGCCTGCCACAAACTCAACACTTCGTGCCACAGCAAAGCGGCAAACAGGAAGGCCGGCGATGCGGGCTTGTCTTCGCGCAGGCGCTGGTCGGTATTGGCCAGCGCCGACATGATGAATTTTTCGCCCATCGGCTGCTCCAGTATCACGTCCAGCATCGGCAGCAGGCCGTGATGCAAATGCATGGCGCGCAGTTTTTTAACACACTCCACCGCGTGCCCGGACATCAGCAGCTTCAGCATTTCATCCAGCAGGCGCGCCTCGGGCACATTGCCGAGCAGGCCCTTCATGCTGAAAATCGGTTCGGCAGTGGCGGCTTCCAGCTTCATGCCCAGCTTGGCCGAAAGACGCACCGCGCGCAGCATGCGCACCGGATCTTCGCGGTAGCGCGTGGCGGGGTCGCCGATCATGCGCAGCAAATTGGCGCGGATATCGGCATAGCCGTGGTGGAAGTCGAAAATTTCCTGGGTGGCGGGGTCGTAGAACAGCGCATTGGCGGTGAAGTCGCGCCGCGCGGCATCCTGCTCCTGGTCGCCGAATTCGTTGTCGCGCAGCAGGCGGCCATGATCGTCGGTCTGCGCATCCACCGCATCGATCATGCGGCGGAAGGTGGACACCTCCACGGTTTCATCGCCAAACATCACATGCACCAGGCGGAAGCGGCGGCCGATGATGCGCGCGCGGCGAAAGACACGGCGCACCTCTTCGGGCGTGGCATCGGTGGCGATGTCAAAATCCTTCGGCTGGCGCTTGAGCAATAGATCGCGCACCGCGCCGCCCACCACATAAGCCTGAAATCCGGCGGCTTGCAGGCCGTCGGTGACACGAAGCGCAGCGTGGCTGAGGCCATCACGTTTGACGCCATGCTCCTTAAAAGGAATTACCGTACAACTTCCAACCGTCCTGGTTTTTTTGGACTTACCCCGCGCCAGTGACAGGACGCGCTTAATCAGTTTTTTTATCATTACCTTAAATTTCAATGAGATGCCGCAAAATTACGCACATCAGGAAGGCCGGATTATACACTGGCGATCAAACAACTCCGCTATACATGTAACCATATGAATTACAATAAAAAAAGGCTGGCAATTGCCAGCCCTTCATTTGCATGAACATTCAATACTTGCTTACTTGCTTGCACCGCCTTCAGTGCACTTCTTCATGAAGCTGTTTTTTGCGGCGCCGGCCAGTTTCTTTTCGGCTGCCCGAGTTTCACAGCTTGGCGTAGCGGCGGCAGCAGCATCTTTTTCACACTTGGTCATGAAGGCATTTTTAGCGGCACCAGCCAGTTTCTTGTCGGCAGCCTTGACTGCACAGCTTGGTGTGCCGGCGGCAGCCGCATCCTTTTCACATTTTGTCATGAAATTAGTTTTGGCTGCACCAGCCAGTTTCTTTTCGGCAGCCTTGGCTTCGCAACTGGTATCAGCCGCGAAAGCCATATTGGCAGCAAATAAAGCCATGATTGCAACACTGAACAATTTCTTCATTTAAATTTCCTCAACAATAGTTAATTTCAATCTGTCGGCACAACTCCTGTTAGTTTCCTGCCGAATCCGGAAACGCGGCGATTATAAAACAGCCTGAAACTTTCTTCAGCTTTCCTTGCCATCCAGCCTGGGCTTGAACAAAAAAGGAATCAAGCGCCACCCCAGCAGCATGAAACCCATTTCCCATGCAAACGCAGCAAACAGCACAAAGTTAAGATAATGCTGCGGCCAGATTTGCGGAAGCATAATGCGCACCACGCCACCCAGCCCAAGCAGCCAGATGGCGGCCTTATCACCGCTGGTAAACACGATACTGCGCGCAGTGTGGCCCTGCGAAATACGTATCATCATCGCCGCCATCACCAGCCCCATGCTGAGCAGGGTAAACACATGGGTTGCCACATCCCCAACCACATGCAGCTTGCCGCTTATGCGCAAGCATTCCAGATACAGACTGATTACCAGGCCGAGATAGGCCACAAACATCACACCGGTATCGAGCTGGCGCATGCCAGTCGCCGGACGCCACAACACAAAGCGGTACAGCAGCAGGCTGGCGGTGACAGCCATGACGCCCACAGCTACGCCAGTCGGCAACAGCGCTTCAAACACAGACAGAAAAATACCCAGGCGTATCAGCGCATCCAGCCATTTTATTTTTGGAATGGCAATCTGGTAAGTTGCCTGCATGAAGGCAACCATGGTGCGCTCCAGCATGATGGCCACTGCCAGGCGGAACAAGCCTTGCGACATGGTCCAGGCCAGCTCGAAATATTGCTCGAAAAACATCAGGTTTTTGCTCACGATAAACAGCGGCAAGCCTAGTATGAAATACCAGTTGTCCTTGCCGATCTTGTCCAGACTGGTGAGAAAGGTCCATAAAAGCATGGGCACAATCAGCAACAGGAAAGCGTTATGCAAGATCAGCGGCATCATTTGCGGCAGATCGGCGGGCAGCCAGAAAGCAAGCCGGTCCAGCAACCAGAACAGACAAACCGCAACCAGTACCCCGCCATGATACCCGCGCACCCCTGCCCAGTTTTTGCTGGCGGTCAGCAGAAAGCCCCCCAGCACGGCCCAGCCGAAACCAAAGTACATTTCATGCACATGCCACTGCAAGGTGCTTACATTCAAATCCGCGGACAGCCGGTTGCTGTACATCATGAACCATGCCATCGGCAACACCGCACCACTGATAAAACCCAGTGTAAACAAGGAACGGAAGCCAACCAGCCAGAGGGGATGTTTAAATAATTGTCGCATGGAATTCATTTCATATATTCGTGTGAAAACAAACTGGCGATCTTGCGCATATCAGGCTGCATGACCACCCCTTTTTCCGTAATCAAACCTGTCACCAGTTCAGCCGGGGTTACGTCAAATGCCGGATTGCGTATCTGTACCCCCGGCGCCGCCCACTGATAATCGCGGAAGCCTTTCACCTCCTCCACCGAACGCTCCTCGATCGGAATCTGCGCACCCGTGGCGATGCTCAGGTCGATGGTGGAAAGCGGACACGCCACATAGAACGGAATGTTGTGCCGCTTGGCCAGCACCGCCACCATGTAAGTGCCGATCTTGTTCGCCACATCGCCGTTGGCCGCCACGCGATCCGTACCCACCACCACCGCATCCACCTCACCCTGCGCCATCATGTAGCCGGCCATATTGTCGGTGATCAGCGTCACCGGAATATTCTCCTGCACCATTTCCCACGCCGTCAGCCGCGCGCCCTGAAGGAAGGGTCGGGTCTCGTCGGCGATGACGGAAATCTTTTTGCCGGCTTCCACCGCCGAGCGGAACACCCCCAGCGCCGTGCCCCAGCCCGCCGTCGCCAATGCCCCCGCATTGCAGTGCGTCAGCACCCGCGCGCCGTCTTTTAATAACTCTGCACCATGCGCCCCCATCGCGCGGTTGATGCGGATGTCCTCGGCCAGAATATCGTGCGCCTCGGCCAGCAGGCGCTGCGCGATCTGCGCTGGCGGTTGCGTGGCCACCCTTTCCCACACCTGGCGCATGCGCTGCAATGCCCAGAACAGATTCACTGCGGTCGGGCGGCTTTGCGCCAGCACGCTAAAGCCGGCTTCCATGCCTTTATCAAACTCAGGCCGTTCGCCCTGAGCCTGTCGAAGGGTGGCAGACAAGCGCAGCGCCTCCAGCGCCACCCCATAAGCCGCCGCCACGCCGATCGCCGGCGCGCCGCGCACCACCATGCTGCGTATCCCATCCGCCACCGAGGCGGCGGAGTCGTAAGCAATGTATTCAAAGGCGGCGGGCAGGATGCGCTGGTCTATCATCTCCAGCTTGTTGTTGGACCAGCGCAGAGTTTCGACTTTCACACTCAATCCCCCTCAAACTCGCACAACGCAAACACCTTGTGCCCGTGCTTCTCCAGCCGCGCGCGACCACCAATGTCCGGTAGGTCGATGATGAAGCAGCATTCGACGACCTTGCCGCCCATCTTCTCGATCAGCGTGCAGGCGGCATCGGCGGTGCCGCCGGTGGCGATAAGGTCGTCCACCAGCAGCACGCGCTCACCCTTGGAGATGGCGTCGGTGTGGATCTCGATGCGGTCGCTGCCGTATTCGAGCTCGTAGTCGTGGCCGATGGTTTCAGCGGGCAGTTTGCCTTTTTTGCGGATGGGCACGAAGCCTATACCCAGCGCGTAAGCCATCGGTGCGCCCAAAATAAAGCCGCGCGATTCGATGCCGGCGATCTTGTCGATCTTCACGTCTTTGTAGCGGGCTACCAGCTCATCCACGGTGGCACGGAAACCCACCGGGTCTTTGAGCAGGGTGGTGATGTCGCGAAACTGGATGCCCTGTTTGGGGTAATGGGGGACGGTGCGGATTTTTGATTTAATGGGCATTCTGTTTCCTTGGGAAAATTCACAACAACATTTTTATCCACAGATTCACTTCGATGTTTAATCCATCTAATCTGTGTAACCTGTGGATATATGGTTTTTCTGTATTAACCGGGTTTCTTGTATTCAACGAATTTCAGTTTCACATCGTGCATCTGCTGCGTGCTGAGGATGTGCGGCCCGCCCGCCTGCAGCGTGCGCCAGTAGATTTCGCAGACAAACTCGACTTCCTCGGCCACCGCCAGCGCATCGGCCAAGTCCGTGCCCAGCGCGATCATGCCGTGGTTGCCCAACAGGCAGGCTTTGCGCCCTTGCAGTGCGGCCAGCGCGTGGTCGGACAATTCCTGTTCGCCGAACACGCTGTAGGGAGTGCACGGGATGTGATCTCCGCCCGCCATGGCGATCATGTAATGCACGGCGGGCACGTCGCGGCGCATGCAGGCGATGGTGGTGGCGAAGGTGGAATGAGTGTGGATGACCGCGCCGATCTCGGCACGCGCCGCGAGAATGTCGCGGTGGAAGCGCCATTCGCTGGACGGCTTGCCTCCCTCCAGCACCTTGCCGGCCAGATCCATACGCACCATGCTCGCCTGCGTCATTTCGGATACCGGCATCGCGGAAGGCGTAATCAACATGCCGTCGCCATCGCGCACCGAGGCATTACCCGATGAGCCGCGATTAAGGCCCAGCTCGACCAGGCGATGCGAGGCGTCCAGCAGTTGTTGGTGTAATCCGTGTTTGCTCATGATCAGCGTTCCATTCAAAAATCAGATTCTGTAGGTTGGGTTAGCGGCTTCATCACGTAACCAAACATTGCACGTAACTCACGTTGGGTTACGCAAAAACGCTAACCCAACCTACGTCAGCATTCTTCCGGCAACCGCCTGCAGCTTTTCTATCATCCCTGCATCACGCGCGTCGGGCGGAGTGATGATCGCATGCTGCAAAGCGCCACGGCAGCCGCACTCACAGGCCTTTGCATCCGCGCCGATGTGCGGCACGGCGTGCTTTACCAGGCTCCGCGCCTTGTCGGCATTGGCCAGCAGCACCTTGATGATCTGGTCCACCGTGACGTCGTCGTGATTGGGGTGCCAGCAGTCGTAGTCGGTGACCATCGCCACGGTGGCGTAGCACAGCTCGGCCTCGCGCGCGAGTTTGGCCTCGGGCATGTTGGTCATGCCGATCACGTCGCAGCCCCAGCTGCGGTACAGCTCGGATTCGGCGAGGGTGGAGAACTGAGGGCCTTCCATCACCAGATAGGTGCCGCCGCGCAACGCGCTGATGCCCGCTTCCTTCGCCGCCTGTTCGATGTGGTCACCCAGGCGCTGGCACACCGGATGCGCCATCGATACATGCGCCACCAGGCCTGAACCAAAGAAGGATTTGTTGCGCGCGAAAGTGCGGTCGATGAACTGATCGACGATGACGAAGGCGCCGGGAGGGAGATGTTCGCGCAGCGAACCGACCGCGCTCACCGAGATCACGTCGGTCACCCCGGCACGTTTCAGCGCGTCAATATTGGCGCGGAAATTGATCTCGGAAGGCGGTATCTTGTGACCGCGGCCGTGACGCGGCAGGAACACCATCTGCTGAGCGTCCAGCTCGCCGAATAACAGTTCATCAGACGCCTCGCCAAACGGCGACTCGACGCGCTGCCAGCGCTTGTTGCTCAGCCCTTCAATGTCGTAAACGCCGCTGCCGCCGATGATGCCCAGCACAGAAGTTTTATTATTTCTGGTCATCTATTTGCTCCGTGAAAATCGGACTATGTACTCAACGCAAGCTGATGATGGGCCAGCCATGCTGCTCGGCATGCGCCCGCAAGGTGTCGTCCGGGTCAACCGCCACCGGGTTTTTTACCAGGGTCAGCAAGGGAAGATCATTGAGCGAGTCGCTGTAGAACGTGCTGTCGGCAAAGCTGCCCCAGGTCCAGTCGTGATGCTTCATCCAGGTTTCGAGGCGGGTGATCTTGCCTTCGCGGAAGCTCGGCACACCGGCTACGCGTCCGGTAAATTCTCCATCCTTGTGTTCCGGTTCGGTGGCGATCAGAAACTCCACGCCATACTCATGTGCAATCGGCGCGGTCACAAAGCTGTTGGTGGCGGTGATGATGGCGCACACATCGCCGGCCGCACGATGGCCGGCCACCAGTTTTTTTCCCGCTGCATTCATCATCGGGCGCACTTTGATGCGCATGAAATCTTCATGCCATTTATCCAGTTCCCTGCGCTTGTGGCGCGACAAGGGCTTGAGTTGAAAATCGAGGAAGGCGTGAATATCCAGTGTGCCGGCCTTGTATTGTTCGTAAAACTGCAGATTTTTTGCCTCGAACAGTTCGCGGTCAAGCAGGCCCTGCTCAATTAAAAATTGCGACCACTCGAAATCGCTGTCGCCACTGAGCAAGGTGTTGTCCAGATCAAATAAGGCCAGATTCACTATTCATTCTCCCATATCAAACTCGGTTTTAAAGATTCTCAGATCCTTCATGCAACACGATCCTGCTTCGACATCTGCATCACTTCTTTCAGCAGCGGCACCGTTGCGCCGCGCTTCAGGCGCAAACAGTGCTCGTCGAGCGCATCCAGCACACCGAGCAATGCGGGTAAATCGCGCCTGCCGTGGCGCAGCAGGTACTGCGTCACCTCATGCGACAGCTCGAAACCGCGTGCCCGTGCATGCTGCTGCAGGGCCAGGGCCTTTTCCTCATCGCTCAAGGCTTGCACCTGGTAGACCAGGCCCCAGCCCAGGCGGGTGCGCAGGTCGTCGCGCAGGGTCAGATGCGCGGGGGCTGCAATACCGCTTACCAGCAACATGCCGCCTGTTTCGCGCTGGCGATTATAGAGGGCGAACAGCGCAATTTGCGCGGCCTCGTCGAGCAGCTCCACATCATCCACTGCGACGACCTGCGCCACATCCGGCACAGCCGCACGCGCGTATACGGCAGACAGGCCCAGGTTTAGCGCCCTTTCAACTGCGGCTTGCAGCAGATGCGTCTTGCCGCTGCCGGTTTCGCCCCAGATATAAAAACCGCGTTCGTCCTGGGTTTTGTTCAGGGCATGATTGAGCGCGGACAGCAATTCAATATTGTGTCCCGCAACAAAATTATCGAGGGTGGGTATCCAGTCGGGCGAAATGCCCAGCAACATTTGCGTCATTTAAAATTTCAATCTTTGTAGAGGCTGCTGTGCAGATACCAACGGCTGGCATGGCGCAGGCCTACCAACAGGGCGGCGGAGAGAGGCAAAGCGAGCAGCAGGCCGAAGAATCCAAACAGCTGGCCGAATGCCAGCAGGGAGAAGATCACCGCCAGCGGGTGCAGGCCGATGCGGTCGCCCACCAGCCACGGGGTGATTGCCATGCCTTCCAGCAGTTGCCCGAGTCCAAACACGCCCCACACCAGCACGATGCTCGAAACGTGATCAAACTGGGTGAAGGCGGCAAGGGTGGCCAGCGCCAGGCCGCTTAACATGCCGAGATAGGGCACGAATACCAGCATGCCCGCCACTATGCCTATTGGCAGCGCAAACTCAAGGCCGGCCAGCCACAGGCAAAGTACATAGTAGGTACTCATTAACAGCATCACCGACATTTGGCCGCGCAGAAACTCAGCCAGAATGCGGTCGATTTCAGCCGCGATTTCCAGCACTTTGGCGTGCAGCCGGCGCGGGATCGCAGCTTCAATCCTGGCCATCAACAGTGGCCAGTCGCGCAGCAGATAGAACAGCACCAGAGGAATCAGCAGCGCATTCATCAGCAGCGCCAGCAGCATGGCGCCGCTGCCGCCCAGCCAGGGCAGAACTTTTGCTGCAGCGCCACCGGCGCTCTGCCAGTGTTCCGACAACAGGCTTTTCAGCACTTCATTGTCCCACTGCAGGCTGACGTTGAATTTTTCCTGCAGGATGGGCAACAGCTTGAGGCGTGCCAGATCGAGCAGCGCCGGCAGGCGCGATATAAAGTGACTGAATTCCTTTTGCAGCAGCGGCAGCATGATCAATATCAGCAGCGCCAGCAGCCCGAGCAGCGCTGCCATCACCATTAAGGCTGCCAGCGTACGCGGCAGCTTCCGGCCGAGCGGCAGCCTCAAAGCACAGAGCCTGCTCACCCATGGGTCGCAGATGTAAGCCAGGATGGCCGCAGCAACAAATGGCATGAGAATGGGCTCCAGCAGGTACAGCAGCCAGGAAATTGCTGCAGTTATCGCAATCCATTGCAGTGCAACAAAGCGTTCCATGGGCATTTCGGGTAAAATCCGTTAATTGAATAATTGAAATTTGCCGCACTGTATCCTGAAGAAAGCGAGAACTCAACTTGAAACAAGCCCCAACCTCTAATAGCAACGCCCTCTCCTACCGCGACGCCGGAGTGGACATCGATGCCGGCGATCGCCTGGTGGAGAACATCAAGCCTTTTGCCAAGCGCACCATGCGTCCCGAAGTGCTCAGCGGTATCGGCGGCTTTGGCGGTCTGGTCGAGATTTCAAAAAAATACAAAGAACCTGTGCTGGTTTCCGGCACGGACGGCGTAGGCACCAAACTTAAGCTGGCGTTCGAGTTGAATCGCCATGACACCGTGGGCATCGATCTGGTCGGCATGAGCGTGAACGATATTCTGGTGCAGGGCGCAGAGCCGCTGTTTTTCCTCGATTACTTTGCCTGCGGCAAGCTGGATGTGGATGCGGCTACCGAAGTAATCAAGGGCATTGCGAACGGCTGCGAACAGTCCGGCTGTGCGCTGATCGGCGGCGAGACCGCCGAGATGCCGGGCATGTATCCGGTGGGCGAATATGACCTGGCCGGCTTTGCGGTGGGCGTGGTGGAAAAGGCCAATATCATCACAGGCAGTGACATCAAGGCCGGCGACGTGGTGCTGGGTCTGGCCTCCAATGGCGCGCACTCCAACGGCTACTCGCTGGTGCGCAAGATCATCGAGCGCAGCAATCCCGACCTCAACGCCAAATTTGACGGCAAACTCACGCTGGCCGACTGCATCATGGCGCCCACGCGCATCTACGTAAAGCCGCTGCTGGCGCTGATGCAGACGCTGACAGTAAAGGGGATGGCGCACATCACCGGCGGCGGCCTCACCGAAAACGTGCCGCGCGTACTGCCGCAAAATGTGGTGGCAGACCTCGACAGCAAGACCTGGCAGACGCCCAAGCTGTTTGAATGGCTGCGCGAGCAGGGCAATGTGGCGGCGCAGGAAATGTTCCGCACCTTTAACTGCGGCATCGGCATGGTGGTGGTCGTCAGTCAGGCGGATGCAGGCAAAGCCATCAGCCAGCTGACTGCTGCAGGTGAAAAGGTATGGCAGATCGGCCAGATACGTGCGCGTCAGGGTGATGAGCATCAGACCCAGGTCAAATAGAACTGCCATCCGCATAACTGGGTGGATTAAACAGATTGAATATGCATACGCTTCGATCTTTTAATCTGTGCAGCCCCAACTCGCCGAGGTAACCCGTGAATTAGTTTCTGCTCACACATGAAAAAAATTGTCATCCTGATTTCCGGCCGCGGCAGCAATATGCAGGCGATGCTGTCTGCCAATCTGCCCTGTCATATCGCAGCGGTGATCAGCAACCGCGCCGACGCGCATGGACTGGAAATTGCCACACAGCACGGCGTAGCGACACGCGTTGTATCTCACCGCGATTACGCAGACCGCGCATCATTCGATACTGCGCTGGCACAAGTCATAGATAGCTACCAACCTGATTTCGTTGTGCTGGCCGGTTTTATGCGCATCCTGACGGAACAATTTGTAAATCGCTACCATGGCCGCCTGCTCAATATCCATCCGTCCTTGCTGCCTGCCTACGCCGGCATGCATACCCATGAGCGCGCCTTGCAGGATGGGGTAAAGATACATGGATGCACCGTGCATTTTGTGACGCCCGATCTCGATCACGGCCCCATCATTATTCAGGCCGCCGTGCCTGTATTAAGCCACGACACGCCACAGTCTTTGGCTGCGCGGGTATTGAAGGAAGAACACCCGATCTATATACAAGCCATTCGCTGGCTGTGCTCCGATCAGGTGACGCTAAATGCTGCAGGCAGAGTCGTGTGCCATCATCAGGAACATGCCGCGGCCGCGCTTATTGCACCCAATATGGAGTAATGTCATGAAACAGCTTATTCCACGCCACCTCGCTGTGCTGTTGCTGTGCATCACTGCACAGCCGCTGTTGGCCGCGCCTGCAAGCCACATAGAGGCCAGTTACGACGTGATCGGTTTTGGCATGACGCTGGCAAATATCAGCGAAACCTTTAACCGCAAGGACGACAGCTACCACATAGAAAGCGTGACCAGGGCGGTGGGACTTCTTGCGCGCATAAAGCCTGAAACAATACGCGTCACCAGCCAGGGCAAGATCACGCCGCAAGGCATGCTTCCACTCAGCTATGCACTAACACGTGAAATCGATACCCAAAAAAATGCCAGTGCAAAATTCAACTGGGAAACCTCCATCCTTACCCATAACGACTATAAAGGCGTGCAGGATATGCCTCTGCCCAAGGGCACGCAGGACAGGTTAAGCGTGCTGTATCACCTGCCGCTGCAGGTACAGCCTGGTGAGGCTGAATTTAAATTCAACATGACGGACGGCAACAATCTGGAGGACTACAACTTCAGCCTCACAGCAGAAACACAGCGCGTGCGCGTGCCCCTGGGTACGTTTACAACGCGCTATATATCCAATACTCCCATAGGCGAAACCGTAAAATACGAAATATGGATGGCGACGGAGCTCAATAATTTCCCCATCAAGATTATCGTCACTGATGCCAAGGGCGGCAAGCTTACCCAGGTGCTGACACAAGTCACTATTACCCCGTGAACTCCGCAGCAGGCTTCCCTTTCACCCGCATTGCTGTTGCCGTTGCACTCTCAATTCTGGTGCACAGCCTGCTGCTGTGGCAATGGCCGAAACTGGATCTCGCCAGCCAGCAGGAGTTGCTGCCCCCGCTGCAGGCAAAGCTCGAGCCCTTGCCCAAACTGGCTGCCGTGCCCGTGCCACGCAAATCCAGACCCCGCCGCGCCGCCAGGGTGGAACCCATGGTAAAACCTGTTGTTGCGACGCCCGCTGTTATCGCGGACGCCACTTCGGCCGTAGCTGCAGTGGCAGCCGCAGCCAGCGCAGTTGATGCGACTTCCTCATTGGCTCCAACGCCCACGACCACAGAAGAAGCTGCAAGTCCTCCCCTGCTGCCCAAACATGCCCAACTGCATTTCGCCGTGCAGTACGGCGGAGGCACCTTCAAGGTAGGTGAAGTCAGTCACGAGCTGGAAAACATCGACGGGCATTACAGCTTGCGCGCGATCACCCGGACCACAGGAGTGGTCGGCATCTTCAAAAGCTATCGGCTCACCCAGAGCAGCAGTGGCAGCGTGACCAAACAGGGGTTGCGGCCTGAAAGTTACGACGAGAGCAAAACGGACAGCAGCGGGACCCAGACTTCGAGTGCCCGCTTCGACTGGGATGGGAACAAGATATATTTTTCCGACGGCAGTGTCAGCAAGCTGCTTGAACAGGCACAGGATGCACTGAGCCTGCCCTACCAGCTGTCTCAACTACCGTTAAATCTGGCACACTTCCCGATTGCGCTGAGCAACGGTAAAAATATCAGGCAGCACTACCTTGCGGTTGGCGACGAAGGAACGATCAGCACCACAATGGGCGAACTCCGCACCGTTACCCTGTATAAGGTGCATGGCGCAAATGAGGAGGGCCTGATCATCTGGTTAGCTTTAGAATATCGCCTGTTACCGGTTAAAATACTGTACCTGGATAAATCAGGCGAAATCTCAGCCAATATGGTCATCACCGACATCCGCGTTTCGGATGAATAATTCACACGTAAATTTCCAATGCTCCTTACCGAATACCGCCTAGACCTCGTCGTACAAGCGCTGCGCACCATATTGCCGCTGGAACATCCCGCTGATACCTCGCTGCGCTACTTCTTCCAGGCAGAACGCATCGGTTCCAACGAGCGTGCCTTGGTGGCAGAAACGGTATTCGGCGTGCTGCGTCACCGCCTGTTCCTTGAACATAGCTGTGGCGAGCAAACCACGCCGCGTCGCCTGGCGCTCGCCTACTGGGTGAAATTCGGCGGCTACAATCTGCGCGAACTCACCCCATTGCTCAAAGCCACCGAATCCGAATGGCTGGTGCATGTAAAGTCGATCAAGGTTGATGAATTGCCGCTGTCGGTGCAGGCCGAGCTGCCGGACTGGATCATCGAAAAACTGCGCGCGCATTACAATGACGAAGAAATTCTGGCCATCGGCCTGTCCATGCAGCAACCCGCAGGGCTGGACTTGCGCGTCAACACCTATCTGTCCAATCGCAACGAAGTGCTGGCGGGCCTGCAGGCCGAAGGCGTGACTGCCGAAGCCACACCCTACTCGCCTATTGGCATCCGTTGCAAAGGCAAACCCGCGCTTAACAAGAGCCCGATGTTTGAAGGCGGAAAATTTGAAGTGCAGGACGAGGGCAGCCAATTACTGGGATTTTTGGTGGCCCCGAAACGCAATGAAATGGTGGTGGATTTTTGCGCCGGTGCCGGCGGCAAAACACTGATGCTGGGTGCCATGATGAACTCGCAGGGCAGGCTGTATGCGCTCGATGTGTCGGAAAAACGCCTGGCCAATTTGAAGCCACGCCTGAAACGCTCAGGCTTGAGCAATTTGCAGCCACAGCTGATTGCACATGAAAATGACATCAAGGTCAAACGCCTCGCCGGCAAGATCGACCGCGTACTGGTAGATGCGCCGTGCAGCGGCCTGGGCACCTTGCGCCGCAATCCGGATCTGAAGTTCCGCCAGTCGCCGCAAAGCGTGGCAGAGCTCACGCAGAAACAGAGCAACATTCTGTCCGCCGCCAGCAAACTGCTGAAAAAAGGCGGACGTCTGGTCTATGCCACATGCAGCCTGCTACATGAAGAAAACGCCGGCATCGTGCAAGCCTTTCTATCCGGTCACCCGGATTTCAAACTGCTGCCTGCTGGCGTAGTGCTGGCGCAGCAGAAAGTGCCCTTGGAAATGGGTGAATACCTGCAATTGCTGCCGCAAAAGCACGGCACCGATGGCTTCTTTGCCGCCGTGATGGAGCGCAGTGCTGCAAGCGCACAGCCGACTACCAGCGATGAAGCAGTTTAAAGTTTAGTGTTTGGAAAAGCAGAACTAGAGAAACACCGGGAGTCTGCAGATTTAACAGCCGCAGGTCCCGGGTGGAATCAAGACAGACTGAGATCGCCCAGCGCAGCTTCAATTTCAGCAAAAGTGCGTGCAACTTCGGTGATCTGAATTTGCACACCCAGTTGGCGCGCAATCTGGGTCGCAGAAAAAATGCCACATACTGCCTGGGGGCCGCCGGTATTCTCTGCCACCACCAGTGCGTGCTGGCGGCCGGATGCTTTCAGTGTCGCCAGCACATGTCCAACCTTTGCAGAAGCCACATCGTCACAGCTCAACACTTCCAGTTCGCGATGCGGCGTCATGATGTCGCGCACCAGAATATCGGAATGTGTGCCGCCATGATGCTGCAAGAAGCGCATCGGCTTTTCGCCCAGAATGTCTGACGTGGTGAGAAAACCGAGCACCTTATCGGTCTCATCCAATACCAGCAGCGTACGCACACCATAACGCTGCATCTTGGCGTGGGCTTTTTCCATTGGAGTCTTGGCACGCACCGTTACCACTGAAACTTTTTTCAGGTCGGTCATAACGTAATGCGCAGGATCTTCCAAATTGACCCGCTCCGGAAACTCCTGGGTGGGACGCACAAAACTGGCACCGAGCTTCAATGAATGTATGGATAAAGGGGCATATTCTCGAGCTATCATTTTTCCTCCAGGATGTTATTTAGCGACTAAATTATTATTATTTGCTGCCAGCATTGCTAACAAGATGTCTCGTTGCATCACTTCCTTCTGCATGTCTGAGTGGCGGAAGATAACGTGCCAACTCTTTCAATGCCAAACCATACACCTCGCGCTTAAACTCGATAACATTATTGATGTCTACCCAATAATCTGTCCAGCGCCACGCGTCGAACTCCGGATGCCCTGAAGCCCGCAAGGATACGTCACAATCGCGTCCCACCAGGCGCAATAAAAACCAGATTTGCTTCTGCCCTTTATAGCTCCCGCGCGACTCCCGTTTTGACCAGCTCTGCGGAACTTCGTAACGCATCCATTCACGTGTTCGCCCAAGAATCTGAACGTGACAACAATGCAAACCTACCTCTTCATGCAACTCTCGATACATCGCCTGCTCTGGCGTTTCACCATACTGAATGCCACCTTGCGGAAACTGCCACGCATCCTGCCGGATACGCTTACCCCAAAAAGCCTGATTTTTTTCATTTGTCAGTATGATGCCGACATTTGGGCGATAGCCATCTCGGTCTATCATGTTATGCCCCATAAATTATATTGATAGGACGAATTGTTCCATAATTCACGCGCTGTGAAAAGCACTAAGGCGTATTTGATCAATCATTGGCGCAAACTAAAACTTGTTCAGAAACCATCAGACAGCTTAAGTACTTCTTCAACTCAGTTATCGGCTGAACTACCCGGCAAAAACCGGAATTTGACGTGCTCACTTGCCGGATCAGCTATCCGTTATTCCGTGCTTGCACAGCTTTTCGCAGGCAGACAAGCCAGCAACCAACCTCAGGGCTGTCAAACTGGCAATTGATTTAACTAAAAAAAATGACCACTAAAAGTCTATTGGTCATTTTTACAATGGTTATTTTGATATCCCCACTTGGGTTCATCCAGCAACGCAGCGATAGACTGGCGGAAAATTTACCGCTCATGCATGCACATGCTTACTCAGTGCGGTCAGCCCATGCACCACTTTGCGCGAAGCCTTGGTATATTCCCCGTCCATGATCGCCTCTGCTGCGGCGTTATTATTCTGTTGCACACTGGTGACCACTTTGGCTGCTGTAACATGAAAGTGAGCATGATCGGAACGTAAAACTTTTAATGTTTCATCATCATCGTGAAAATATTTAAGTGCAGGACCGTGTATCCACTTGCCCAATTTGCACTGATCATCGCGGCAGATAACCGTTGGATCAAGATTTTCCTCCGAGGTCCCATCAAGGTACTTTTCCAGACGGATTTTCCAGAGGATATGGGCATTGATTGCCTCCATGATATTGATCTCATCACTTATTTTTATTTTTGTTTCTGACACTGCTTTTTTCTTGCCCAAGCCAACTAAATTAGAAAAAATCCCCATTTCTTTTTCCTCCCTTGGTATTGGAGTATTTATTCTACATCTAAATCAAACTGATGCATCATATTAGTAATATATGATTTGCAAACCGCTTTATTTGGTTCATGGTCAACTTGCATCGCTATGCACAACCTTTATCGGTAAAATAGCAGACCCATCATCAAATCAATAACGGAATTAACCATGCGTGTTTCACAATTTTTCATCTCCACCCTGAAAGAAGCCCCTTCCGAAGCCGAACTGATCAGCCATCAACTGATGCTGCGTGCTGGCTACATTAGAAAGCTTTCCAGCGGCCTGTATACCTGGATGCCCCTCGGGCTGCGTGTATTGCGCAAGGTTGAGGCGATCGTGCGCGAGGAGATGAACAGAAGTGGCGGCATTGAACTGCTTATGCCAGCCGTGCAGCCTGCCGAACTGTGGCAGGAAACGGGGCGCTGGGATGTATTCGGGCCGCAGATGCTAAAAATTACCGATCGCCATGAAAAGTTGTTCTGTTTCGGGCCTACCCATGAGGAGGTCATCACCGACATCGCGCGCCGCGAGGTGAAGAGCTACCGCCAATTACCGCTGAACTTCTACCAGATCCAGACCAAATTCCGCGATGAAGTGCGGCCGCGTTTCGGCGTGATGCGCGCACGCGAATTCCTGATGAAGGATGCCTACTCTTTCCATGCCGACTTTGACAGCCTGGAACAGACCTACAAAGTGATGTACGCAACCTACAGCCGCATCTTTACCCGCCTCGGCCTGCAGTTCCGCGCAGTAGCCGCAGACACCGGCGCGATCGGCGGCAGCGGTTCGCATGAGTTTCATGTGCTGGCTGATTCCGGCGAGGATGCACTGGCGTTTTGTCCCACCTCGGAATATGCGGCCAATGTGGAACTTGCCGAAGCAATTGCTCCCCCAACACCGCGCACTGGCGCAAGCGAGTCACTACAGAAGGTTATTACTCCCGGACAGAAATCGATAGAAGAAATCGCAGCCTTCATGAAAGTGGATGCACAACAGGTGCTGAAAACCATTGCCGTGGTGGATGGCAACGGCAAGTTTGTACTCCTGCTGCTGCGCGGCGACCACATGCTGAACGAGATCAAGGCCGGCAAAATATTGGGCGAGTTCCGTTTCGCCAGCGACGAAGAGATTCAGCAGAACATGGGCTGTCGCCCCGGTTACATCGGCCCGGTGAACACAAGCCATACTGTGCTGGCCGACCGCTCCGCCGCTGCGATGGGCAATTTCGTGTGCGGCGCAAATGAAGATGGCTTCCACTACAGCGGTGCCAACTTCGGGCGCGACATCGCTCTGGATGAAGCCAATGTGCGCGACCTGCGCAACGTCGTTTCCGGCGATGCCAGCCCGGACGGCATGGGCACGCTGGAGTTGTGCCGCGGCATCGAAGTCGGCCATATTTTCCAGTTGCGCACCAAGTATTCCGAAGCGCTGCAAGCCAGTTATCTTGACGAAAAGGGTAAGCTGAAGGCGATGGAGATGGGCTGCTATGGCATCGGCGTATCACGCATCGTGGCGGCTGCCATTGAGCAGAATTACGACGCGCGAGGCATTGCCCTGCCTGTCGCCATGGCGCCGTTCCAGGTAGCCATCGCACCAATCGGCATGAAGAAAAGCGATGCAGTGCGTCAGGCAGCCGAGGATTTATACGCCGAATTTGCCGCCGCGGGTATTGAAGTCTTGCTGGATGACCGCGACGAGCGTCCCGGCGTGATGTTTGCCGACCTGGAACTGATCGGAATTCCGCACCGTATTGTGATTGGCGACCGCGGCCTGAAAGAAGGCAAAGTGGAATATCAGGGCCGCCGTGATGCAGAGGCCAGAATTTTGGACTTGCAGAATGCATTTGGAGTCGTACAATCACTGCTATGAGTGTAATCAAACATTTCAGCCGGCATGTTTTGGCGCTGTCTTTAGCCACAGCGGGGGGGTGTTTTACCTCTACAGCCCTGGCTGGCGCGCAGACAGAGGGCGTCCTTTCCGCCAGTGTGCGTGCAGGGATGCAACGCGCCGTCGCAGATCAGGCCGCCCCGAAACTGGCGTTTCCCTCGCAACAGGAAGCGCAGTTCTGGCTGACCGAGATGTCGGATCGACTTAAGAAGAAAATACCGGATGAAGAATCCCGGCGTGAATTTTTAAGCACGGTGCACTATGAAGCGGTGCGCGCAGGACTTGATCCACACCTGGTATTGAGCCTGATCGAAGTAGAAAGCGGCTTCAATAAATATGCGGTATCCCGGGTTGGCGCGCGCGGCTATATGCAAGTCATGCCATTCTGGGTAAAGTCTATCGGTACTCGCGAACACAACCTGTTCCACCTGCGCGTCAACCTGCGCTACGGTTGCACCATCTTGCGTTATTATGTAGACATGGAAAAGGGCAATCTGTATCGCGCACTGGGAAGATACAACGGCAGCCTGGGCCAGGCCGAATATCCCAACCTGGTCAAAGCCGCATGGCACAAACACTGGACAGCGCCCATCCGTACCCGCTCAAAAGACAAGCTCATTCCAACCAGCTAGACTCAGGCAGCAATAACGAGCCTCCCGCGATATTGGCTTACTGCGACTTCCCGGATTTGGAACGAATATAGGCTTCTATTTCATCGCGCGTCACCATTCCTGACTGGTAACTGACCAGCTTGCCGGTCGGGTCATACAGGTAAGAGGTGGGCAATGCATCAATTCTGCCGATCTGCGCAGCAATCCTGTCGTCGCCGAATACGATTGGATAACTAATTGCCAGCTGCTTGGCATACGAATTCACTGAATCCATGGAAGAGCTCATCGCTACGCCGATCACTACGAAATCGCTGGCCTTGCGCGCATTATGCATCTCGACCAGATCAGGGATTTCTTCAAGGCATGGCGGACACCAGGTCGCCCAGAAGTTGACCAGCACCCATTTGCCTTTGTAATCGGACAGGCGCTGCACATTGCCCCGTATGTCCTTGAACACAAATTCATTGGCTGCAACATTTGCCGTGACCAGTAGTGAGCAGGCCAACAGCAGCAAACGCAAATGCTTCATCAATGATGCGCCTCTCCCCTTAGTGATTATCTTCATGCTCTTCCCCGCCGCCGTGTCCCTTGCCTCCAGCTTCGGCAGCATGGCTCAGATACAGAGCCAGACCGATCAGCGCGATACTGCCGCCCAGATAGAGCAGATCAATCGGCGCAGTTAACTTCATGTGCAGAGACTCTTCAAACAGGGTCACGATCATGATCATCAGGATCACTTTGGCCAGACGTGATTTCAGATCATCCAGACTGTTGATCACCAGAATCTTGCTGGAGGCTTTGGTGCCGTGTGCCTGGTCGATGTCACTGATAAACAGCTCATACAGGCCCAGTGAAAATATCAGCATCACCGTTCCCAGCAGGTAACCATCCACCACCTCTACAATATGCGACACGATGCTGTCGTGTAATGCCTTGCGTGCCTCATCGCCCAATTCGGAAGAAGCGTAATGCATCGCGTGCTGTACCAGATATACCACGTCCACTGTGGCGAGATAAAAAATCGCAAAGCCGGCAAACAGGCTACCCAATACCGCGAACATGATTACAAAGCGGCTGTTCCACATTGAGCCTTCAAAAAAACTTTCAACAAACTTCATCATGGTGTGTTCCTATAAAAAATCGCAAACAGAAATTAACTTAACGCGAGATTGTAGCTTCGTTAAACAGCGCACGCAAACTCACCTCTGAATTTTTTGCATTACGCTCGGCCAAGCGTGTCAACCATGTATTGATTCCCTCGCAGCTTACGCTGAAAGGCGGCTTGGCCGGATCGAACACAAACAAACGATAAAGCTCGATGGCCTGCACATGCTCTGGAGCTCGTATCATCACCCAGCTGCGGCCCACAGTACGTTGCACGAGATCGATGGTGGCCATTTTCTCCAGCAACTCCTCCAGCGAGTCATAACCCAGCTTCAACTCCCTGGAAAGCTTCGGCAGGGTCTGCGTTATCCCGCTACGCATACTTTCGCTCATTAACCTCAGGATGCACAGTGCGTAAAAAAGCTTCACTTCCGGCGACAGCGGCTGAATACCTGTCTTGCTGCGCCAGTGTGACAATGAGGCCGTCAATAAAGCGCCCAGCAACACGGTCAGCCATGACAGATATATCCACAGCAAAAAGATGGGGATACTGGCAAATGCGCCGTATACCAGCTTGTAGGTTGGGAAATTGGTTATATAAAGCGCAAATGCCCGACTCATGGCTTCAAATGCAATTGCCGACACCGCACCGCCAATAAAAGCATGCTGCATGGGCACATAGCGGTTCGGCACTACACGAAACAAAAAGGCAAATGCCAGGGTGGCAAGCAACAACGGCACGACCTTGAGCATCCACACAACCACAGTAGGAATATGGTTGAAATTGCCCACTGACATACCAATTAGCCATGAGGTCATCGACAGGCTGCCACCCATCAGCAAGGGCGCAAGGGTCAGCACGGCCCAATAAACCAGCACACGCTGCAGCACGGTCCGCTGCCGCGAGACGCGCCAAATCGTATTAAAGGCATTGTCGATGCTGTAAATCATCAACATCGAGGTAATCGCCAAAAATACGATGCCCACTGCGGTCAGTCTGGCTGCATTTTCGGCAAACTGTTCCATATAGCGCGAGATCATTTTACCGCCTGTTTCCGGCAGCATATTTTGCAGTATGATGTTTTTGGCATGCTCGGAAAAATCGGAAAATTGCGGGAATGCCGAAAAAACAGTGAGCACGATCGTGATCAGCGGCACCAGCGACAGTAGCGTGGTAAAGGTCAAGCTTGAAGCCATATCGGCACAACGATCCTGCCTGAAGCGCGCGACAAGCAGACTAACAAAATGAATTACATAGAGTTCCGAAATTTTCTTGAAGAGTTTAGGCATAGCAGGCAATTTATACTGAGAATTTTATAATGCGACGGATAACTGAAATACAATGGCGAGCATGATAACTGACAAAGAAATTCTTGTGCTGTATTACAGTCAGCACGGCGCAGTGCGCCAGATGGCGCAACTGATTGCGCGCGGCGTGGAACAGGTTCCCGGCGCGCGTGCACGGCTGCGCACCGTGCCCAAGGTCTCCGCCACCTGCGAAGCAACCGAATCTGCCATTCCCGACTCGGGCGCGCCTTATGTCGAACTGAGCGACCTGCAAGAATGCATAGGCATCGCACTGGGTAGCCCTACCCGCTTCGGCAACATGGCAGCCGCAATGAAATACTTCTGGGACGGCACCGGCGCGCTGTGGATGAAGCACGCACTGGTCGGAAAACCGGCTGCCGTATTTACCTCCACCGGCACCATGCACGGCGGCCAGGAAAGTACCTTGCTGACCATGATGATACCGCTGCTGCACCATGGCATGGTGATGGTCGGCCTGCCCTATTCTGAAGCGGAGTTGAATACAACCCGGCAGGGTGGCACGCCTTACGGGGCCAGCCATGTTGCAGGGCTGGCCAACGATCAGCCTGTCAGCGAAGCCGAGAAAAAACTGTGCATCGCACTCGGCAAACGGCTCGCACAAACCGCATTAAAACTGTCCGCTTAAGTCCTCCCAGTTCCCAAGCATATGAAACCCTACGCTGAATCCTGCGAACATAACCAGGCGCAGATACTTGAAGTGCTGCGTGAGGAGTTTGCCGAGCGGCAGAAAGTACTGGAAATCGCCAGTGGAACCGGACAACATGCGGTTTATTTTGGTCGTGCGCTGCCGCATCTAAGCTGGCAGACCAGTGAGCTGGAACAGAATCATGAGGGTATTTTGGCCTGGCTGAACGAAGCACAATTACCCAATGTGCTTCCCCCCGTTGTGATCGATGTTCATTCGCCGGCCTGGCCAGTTGCTGGCGTGGATGCGGTGTTCAATGCCAACACCGTACATATCGTGTCGTGGGCAGGTGTCGAAAAAATGTTTGCCGGCATCGGCCGTGTACTCAGCGCAGGGGGCATAGTCTGCATGTACGGTGCATTCAACTACGGCGGGAAATTTACCTCGGAGAGCAATGCGCGCTTTGACGCCTGGCTTAAGGCTCGTGACGCACTTAGCGGCGTACGTGATTTTGAGGCTGTTAATTGTCTCGCCGAAGCACAGGGACTGCGCCTGCTGAAGGACATCAGCATGCCCGGCAATAATCGCACCTTAGTGTGGAAACGCACACAGCCATGATCACCAAGGTCATCGAAAACCTCGCCGACATTCCCGCCGCGCAATGGGATGCCCTCGCCGAAAACAATCCTTTCCTCAAGCATGCCTACCTGAGCGCCCTGCAGCAAACCGGCTGCGCCATTCCGCAGACCGGCTGGCAGGCCCAGTTCATCACCCTCTGGGAAGGCGGACAGCTGATCGGAGGCATGCCGCTGTATCTCAAGTCTCATTCCTATGGTGAATTTGTTTTCGACTGGGCCTGGGCCGATGCCTACCAGCGCAACGGGTTGCGCTACTACCCCAAGCTGGTGTGCTCGGTGCCTTTCACCCCGGCCAGCGGGCCGCGCCTGCTGGCAAAAACACGCGAAGCCCGTGCCGACCTGGTGCGCGCCGCACTGGAGCTGGCAAAAGGTGCAGGCGTTTCTTCGCTGCACCTGCTCTTCCCCTACGAAAGCCAGGCCGAGGAAATGCAGGCGCAAGGCATGATGCTGCGCCGCGGCGTGCAGTTGCACTGGCGCAATGCGGGCTATGCCGATTTTGACACCTACCTCGCCGGCATGCGCCGCGACAAACGCAAGAAGATCAAGCAGGAACGGCGCAAGGTCAGCGATGCGGGGATTACTTTCGAACACATACGCGGAGAGCAGATCACGCCTGAGCAGTGGGAATTTTTTGTGCGCTGCTATGCGCATACGCATGTGCAGTACAACTCGCCGCAGCCGCTGAACCTGGCGTTCTTCCAGCGCATCGGCACCACCATGCCGCAGCACATCCTGCTCATCATCGCCTCGCGCGATGGCGAGCCGATCGCCGGGGCGATCAATTTCTACAACCACGACACACTGTTCGGCCGCTCATGGGGCGCGCTGGAATACCACCCCGGCCTGCACTTCGAAACCTGCTATTACCAGGCCATCGATTTCTGCATCAGGCACAGGATTGCCCTGTTCGAAGGTGGTGCCCAGGGCGAGCATAAATTGGCGCGCGGTTTTCTGCCCAGCACTACCTGGTCTGCACACTGGCTCGCGCATCCGCAATATGCAAAAGCGGTAGAAGAGTTCTTACAGCGCGAAGCAGGCGGAGTCGATCTGTACATGGAGGAGCTGAATGACAGCAGCCCGTTCAAACGCGCATCCTGAAGCTCGTAATGCAAATTTAATCAAATATAATCAATATGTTATATCGTTAACCTGCGTTGGTTAGCCATATAATTCGCGAACTCTTCAGCAGGCATGGGCCTGGCGAAATGGTATCCCTGAACCTCGTCGCACTGCTGCAGCCGCAGCAGTGCAAGCTGGCGCTCATCCTCGACGCCCTCGGCGATGGTTGTCAGGTTCAGACTTTTTGCCATCTGAATGATGGCCCTCACAATCGCTGCGTCGTTCGGATCATCCGCCATATCGCGTACAAAAGACTGGTCAATTTTCAGCTTGTCCACATTAAATTGCTTCAGATAGGAAAGGCTGGAATAGCCTGTGCCGAAGTCATCGATCGACAGTTTCACGCCCAGCGATTTCAGCTGCCGCACCTTGGCCAGCACTTTTTCGGTATCCTTGATCAGGATAGATTCGGTCAGTTCCAGTTCGAGCAAGGAGGGATTTAATCCCGATTCGACCAGCGCCTGAAGGACGCTTTTTTCCATGTCGCCCCGCTTGAATTGCACAGCCGAAAGATTTACGGCAATAATCAATTCAGGCAAACCGGCCTTGTGCCATGCAACCGCCTGCCGGCATGCCTCGCGCAATACCCATTCGCCAATCGGCACGATCAGCCCGCTGTCCTCGGCAATCGAAATAAAACGTCCCGGCGGCACCATGCCAAACTCGGGATGGTGCCAGCGGATCAAGGCCTCGGCACCTGTGACGGCGCCGTTGGCAAGACTGATCTGCGGCTGATAATGCAGCACGAATTCACCGTGCTCCAGGGCGCGCCGCAAGCCATTGCGCATGCGCAAATGCTCAATCGCATCAATATTCATCTGTTCGGTGTGGAAGCGATAGGTATTGCGCCCTGATTCCTTGGCCTGATACATGGCCGTGTCGGATTTTTTTAGCAGGGTATCAAAATCCTTACCGTCATCGGGATAGACCGAAACGCCGATCGATAGTGAGATTGCCAAATCATGATTATCGACTTCAAAGGGCTCCGCCAGGCGCGCTAGAATTTTCTCGGCAACCACCGTGATCGATTCCGTATCGGGCATATTGTTAAGCACAATCAGAAACTCGTCCCCGCCATGTCTGCTGAGAGTGTCCGTTTCTCTCAAGCATTCGCGTAGCCGTAGCGAAACGCTCTTGAGCAGGCCGTCTCCTATGACATGGCCGAGGGAATCGTTGATGGTCTTGAACTTGTCGAGATCCACGAACAGCAGTGCAACCAGGGTCTTCTCGCGGTCAGCCACGAGTGTCGCCTGCTCCAGATGATCCTTGGCCAGCAGGCGATTCGGCAGCCCGGTCAACGCATCGTGATAAGCCAGGAATTCAATTTGTTGCTGCGCCGCTTTCCGATCACTGACATCTTGTGCCATGCTGACAATATATTTGCGTCCATCGGGCAACTGGCCAACCGGCGCGGCACTAAAATGCCAGGTGCGGAAGCTGCCGTCTTTGCAGCGAATCACACGTTCACCCTGGTCAACACGGTGTTTGATTCCGTACAGTTTTTCTACCATCCTTTGCATGGCGGGCACATTATCCCAGTAAGCATTCTGCAACCAGCTTGTGATGTCAGGAATATCCGCATGGCTATAGCCCGTCGCCTCTGACCAGGCCTTGTTGATTTCAAGCACCTCGCCATTTTCAGCATGTATCATCATCGGGAAAGGCGCTTCAGCCGCCACGCGACGGAAGCGCTCCTCGCTCTCCAGCAGATTCTCTTCAATTTTCCGGGTATGGCTCAAGTCGTGAATGCTCATCAACGTTCCTGTCGGCATGCCAGCTTCATCACGCATTGTCTTGACGCTGATTTCAATTGGGCGTCCCGAAGGATTGTCAGGATGGTCGACTTCCATCGTGATTACCGTGTCCAGCCTCTCCTCCTGCGCACGGCAAACAGGGCAAAGCACAGTTTCACCCAGAGGATGGATGATTTCGGTGATATGTTTGCCGATCGCCTGCTCAGGCTCGACACGCATCATGGTGTAAAAAACCTTGTTGGCGCGCACCAGGTGGCGCTTCGCATCCAGCAGATAAATGACATCCACGAAGGAATCCATGGCCTGTATCCAGGTTGAGGATTCGCGCTGCAGTGCGCGTTCGGTATTTTTCTGCTCTGTGATGTCGCTTATGGTCCCCTGCAAGATCCGCTCTCCGCCATAATTGAAAGCGGAAAGCAGCACTTCAGCTGGAAAGGTTTCACCGCTATTGCGCCGGTACATCCATTCAAATTGCACTTTTCCAGACTGCAGCGCTTCTGCAATATGATCAGCGGCCGCATCTTGGGATTTGCGCCCACCCGGTTGTACCGGCGGGGAAAAGTCTGAGGGCTGATGCCCTACTAACGCTGACTTCTCTTGCATGCCAAATATGGCCAGTGTGCGTGCATTGCAGTCTATAAAGACACCGTCTGACAACAGCACGATGGCATCATTCGAGCCTTCAAAGATGGAACGAAGCTTTTCTTCATGCAGCTCACGCTCCAATTCCCAGGTTAGCTGATTTTTCACCGCCCAGCGATAGACGACGTAGCTCCCCAATATGCTTAGAATTAACAGCAGATAAGTGAACTGCACCTTCTGCCACCACTGTAGATACACGTTGGTGACAGGCATCGTCACAAAAAAAGTAATGGGGTAATGTGCCAAACGACGATAGCCGAAAAGAAAATTCTTTTGGTATAGACCGATGTACCCTTCAACATTCCCGCGTGCAGGAAAACCTTGCTGCTTCAAATGCTCGATCAAAATACCTGCCCGAGGTTTTCCATATATCTTTTCTGCATCCACTTCGCCAGAATCGGGATATCTGCTGATCAAATGCGCGTCATCACGCAACAATCCCAGCGCGGTATTGGCCGGCAATGACAGGTCATGCCAGAAGATTTGCTGGCGCGCGAGGGGCAATACCGCGACCAGGATATATAACAGCTTGCCTTGTTTATCCCTGATGGCGTAGCGGAGAGGAATAACCCAGCCCTTGGCCAGGGGACCATACGCCGGCCGGCCAATATTAAAGTCCCCCCCCTTCAGAAGCTCTTCGCGTCCCATAATGAAGGAGGGGGCATTTGCCATCGATGGCAAGGGTTTCCCCGGAAGTACGTCAGATGAAACCAGTATCTGCCCGTCGGGGCGATTGATATTGGCGATCAACAGATCCGGACTGGTCTGCAAAAACCGTTTGAGCAACTGATGGCTATGAGCAATATCGATGGAGCCATGCCCATCAACCGTCTCCTGGGCGAGGACTTTGAGAGAATTCTCATAGTGGGAAAAATAGGAATCGAGCGAATTTCCGCTTAGCTCCGCAATTGAAGAGAGTTCTGCTGATTGATCTCTTTTTTCACCCTGATATGATGACCAGGAGTAAGCAAGCAGGAACGAAACAAAAAACAATGCTAACAGACTAAACACCCTTCTCATGTTGCGGATGGCCGGATATTGAGTATGTTTCAAGCCTGTATTTAGTTTGTCTGACATATCTGTTTTTGAGGATCAGCTTAGTCCAACGCAAAAAGTGTCCATAGGTATTTCCGATCTCAATGTAACGGAGACAAACAGGCTTATTTCTTGCTGGTTTGAAAGACTCGCTCTGCAGGCACGCGCAACTGCACTAACAGATACTCGGCAAAATCCGCGGCATAGGGTTGCAGTGAAATAGCTTCTTGCATGCAACTCAGCCATGAGTCTCTTTCGCCCTCATGTATCACCAGATGTGCATGTACTGCCGGGATGCTGATCGAACCGTATTTTTCGTTATACAGCCTCGGCCCGCCGAGCCAGCCGCATAAAAATCGTGCAAGCTTGTCTACCGATACCTCAAGATCATCCGGGTGCATATTCCTGATCACTGTCGCATGGGATCGCTCGTCCATGATTCGATAGAAATCCTCGGCCAGTTTCTGAATTCCCTCTACACCGCCTGCGGCTTTAAATGAACCGTCTTCGTGGCCGTAAACCGGTTTGCTATTTGTCGTCATAATTTATCCCGCCAATCCCACGTACACGTTTTGCACATCATCATCTGAATCCATCGCCTCCAGAAATGCTTCCACTTCCTCACGCTCTGCATCATTCAGCGTAACCGGATTTTTTGCCTTGTAGCCCAATTGCGCTGATTGCACAGTAAAGCCAAAATTGGGCAAGGCGCGACATACCGCATCCAGGTCGGCCGGATCGGTCAGGAACAAAGTCGCCCCCTCATCTGCGGCCTCCAGATCCTGCGCGCCCGCTTCAATTGCGGCCAGATCGGCATCGGCGTCCCTGGACTGAGGCATAGCCTCAATCATGCCGAGATAGTCAAAGTCCCATGCAACCGAACCCGATGCGCCCAGCTGCCCCTTGCGGAACAGCACACGAATATTGGACAGGGTGCGGTTGATATTGTCGGTCAGGCACTCCACGATAACCGGCACCCGGTGCGGCGCGAAACCTTCGTAGATCAGCTTCTCCAGTTGCCCGCCGTCGTCGAGCAGACCGGCCCCCTTTTTGATGGCGCGCTCCAGCGTCTCGCGCGGCATCGACGCCCTTTTGGCCTGCTCAACCACGATGCGCAAACGTGAATTCGAATCTGGATCGGCGCCGCCGCGTGCGGCGACCATGATCTCTTTTGACAGCTTGCCAAAAATTTTACCTTTTGCATTGGCTGCGATTTCTTTATGCCTGGCTTTCCACTGTGCGCCCATATCTATTTCCCTGTTGCGATGCCATTGACAGGCGTCATAACTTTGTTTAATACAATCAATATATTATAAATACCTACACTTGCGGATGCGCGCGCTCCGTACCGGCGTGCAATTTATTCAGCGCATTCAGATAGGCCTTTGCGGAAGCCACCACGATGTCGGTATCCGCGCCCTGCCCGTTCACAATGCGCCCGCCTTTGGATAGCCGCACCGTGACTTCGCCTTGCGCATCAGTACCGCTGGTGATGTTGTTGACCGAGTAGAGCTGCAGCTCGGTGCCGCTGTGAACAATCTGCTCGATGGCCTTGAAGGTCGCATCGACCGGGCCACCGCCCTGCATTTCCGCTTCCTGCTCTTTGCCGCCCACATTCAGACGCACCGATGCCTTGGGCAGGATGCCGGTTTCGCTGTGCGCGCGCATCGCCAGCAGGCGATAGTGTTCGCTTACCATCGCCACTTCTACGTCGCTGACCAGCGCCTGCAGGTCTTCGTCGAAAATTTCCTTTTTGCGGTCGGCCAGCTCCTTGAAACGCGCAAAGGCAGCATTCAGCGCATCTTCGTTTTCCAGCACGATGTCGAGTTCCTGCAAGCGGCTGCGGAAGGCATTGCGGCCGGACAGCTTGCCGAGCGAAAGTTTGTTGGCGCTCCAGCCCACATCCTCGGCGCGCATGATTTCATAGGTCTCGCGGTGCTTGAGCACACCGTCCTGATGGATGCCGGATTCATGCGAGAAAGCATTGGCACCGACCACCGCCTTGTTGGGCTGCACCGGGTAGCCGGTAATGCTCGACACCAGCCTTGAGCTGGGCACGATCTGTGTGGTGTCGATGCGCGTATCGCAGCTGAAGATGTCACGGCGCGTTTTCACCGCCATCACCACCTCTTCGAGGCTGGCATTGCCGGCGCGCTCGCCTAGGCCGTTGACCGTACACTCCACCTGGCGCGCGCCGTTCAGCACCGCAGACAGGGAATTGGCCACGGCCAGGCCGAGGTCGTTATGGCAGTGCACCGAGAAGATGACCTTGTCGGAATTGGGAACGCGTTCGCGCAACTGGCGGATCAAGGCGCCAAACTGATGCGGCAGGTTGTAGCCCACGGTGTCGGGAATATTCAGCGTCGTTGCACCGGCCTTGATTACCGCCTCCAGCACGCGGCACAGAAAGTCCACGTCGGAGCGCCCGGCATCCTCCGGCGAAAACTCGACATTGTCGGTGTACTTGCGTGCCCACTTTACCGCCTTGACCGCCTGCTCAACCACCTGCTCCGGCGTCATGCGCAGCTTCTTTTCCATATGGATGGGCGAGGTAGCGATAAAAGTATGGATGCGCGATGAGTTGGCGCCCTTGAGTGCCTCGCCTGCGCGCTGGATATCATTCTCCAGCGCACGCGCCAGGCCACATACCGTGCTGTCCCTGATCACATCGGCGACGGCCTTGACCGACTCGAAATCACCATTGCTGGCAGCGGGAAACCCCGCTTCTATCACATCCACACGCATGCGTTCGAGCTGCCTGGCGATGCGCACTTTTTCTTCACGCGTCATCGAAGCGCCGGGGCTTTGTTCGCCATCACGCAGGGTGGTGTCGAAAATGATTAATTTGTCAGTCATGTTGAAGTTCCAGGGGAATTATCTAACTCGCAGCAATTACAATTACCCATGATGCTGCCAGTTTAAAAATGATTGTGGAAGCTATTGCCATCGTTCATGCTCAACTGCAATAGCCAAAGGAGCGGGAGCAGAACATGCAAGCGAATATAACCACTTTTGTTTGTCAGCGCAAGGCGTGGAGCAGGCAGCCGCAAGCAGCAAACAGGCGTCATTTCTGCAACACACCAATACCCATTAACTTGACAAGCTTTGGCCCGATAGGCTCTACTGCGCGCCATGTAACCGCAGCTGGCTTGGCGGCGTATGTTACAAAATGAGCTGTCTTGTACAAACTGTAAGAATTAACGAGGTCATCCATGAAAAAATTATTCCCGCTACTGTGCCTGATTGCCGGTTTTTCGTCTGCCGCTTCTGCCGCAGACATCTCCACGATGCAAAATCTGGCGCAGGCCGAATTCAAACTGTTATCCGAAGACCTGGGCTCTGCACTGAGCTACAAGCCGGTCACGCCTGCTGAACCGCTGGGCATCACCGGCTTTGATCTCGGGATTGAAGTCACGAGCACCGACATCTCCAAGAGCTCGGCCGCCTTATCCAAGGCGAGTGGCGGCGGCAGCACGCTGGATACGCTGATTGTCCCCAAGCTGCATGTGGCGAAGGGTTTGCCTTTTGGCATTGATGTCGCGGCATTCGTTTCTTCTATCCCCACCACCAATATCAAACTGGTTGGTGCCGAGTTGCGTTATGCCATCATTGAAGGCGGAGTCGCCATGCCGGCAGTGGCAATTCGCGGTGCCATGACCAGGCTGAGCGGCGTGGACCAGCTGGCTTTCGACACCAAGAGTCTGGATCTTTCAATTTCCAAGGGCATTTTAATGTTCACGCCTTATGCGGGTGTCGGCCAGGTTTGGGTTAACAGCGAAGCGAATGTAACCGGCGTAAGCGGTGTCACCCTCGCTGAAAGCTTCACCCAGAGCAAAGTGTTCGTGGGTACCAATATCAATCTGGGCCTCGCCAACTTTGCGCTGGAAGGCGACACCACAGGCGGTACAAAATCCTACAGCCTGAAAATGGGGTTCCGCTGGTAATATCTATTACAGAATTTGATGTAAAAAAAGCCCGGAGCAATCCGGGCTTTTTTTTGCTCTGCCGCGTTCAGGAAGCAGCAGACTCAGTTTTCGCATATCGCTGCTGCAGCACCACACGTTCTAAATACGCTGTGCGCGCAAGCTGCACATCCTCAAGAAAATACGGCAACTCTTTCAGCAGCAGCGCCTGCGGGCCGTCCACCAGCGCTTTGGCGGGGGCCGGATGAAAATCCACCAGCACCATATTGGCACCGGCCATCACGCCCTGCGCGGTAATGTGCATCACATCCAGAATGCCATCAGGCGCCGCGCTGCGCGTGCCGACCGAGTGTGACGGATCGATGCACACCGGCATCCGGGTCAGGCGCTTCACCACCGGCACATGGGCGAAGTCGACAAAGTTGCGGTGCGGGTCGCCCATATTGGTTTTCATGCCGCGCAGGCCGAATACCACATTGCGGTTACCTTCGCTGGCCAGGTATTCGGCGGCGTTGAGCGATTCGTCCAGGGTGATGCCGAAACCGCGCTTGAGCAGCACCGGAAATTCCTGCTGGCGGCCGACGATTTTCAGCAGCTCGAAATTCTGCGTGTTGCGCGTGCCGATCTGCAGCATCACGCCGGTGGGGCTGCCGGTTTGCTGCAGGGCCGCGCGGATTTCATCGAGATGCGACTCGTGCGTGATCTCCATCGCGATGACCTTCATGCCGTACTTGCCTGCCAGGTCGAACACATAGGGCAGGCATTTCTTGCCGTGGCCCTGGAATGCATAGGGGCTGGTGCGCGGCTTGTAAGCACCCATGCGCGTGCACACCTGGCCGTTGTCACGCAATGCCTTGAGCATGGTCTCGACATGCTCCTGGTCGCCCACGGCGCACAGACCTGCAAATACATTGAGTGTGTCCTGCCCGAAACGCACACCCTTGTATTCGAAATGCGATGGTCGCGAGTCGTCCAGATGACGCCCCAGCACGCGGTATTCCTCAGACACGCGCACCACGTTTTCCACGCAGGGCAGCACCATCATGTCCTTGATATCCAGCGCCTTGGTATTGCCGATCAGATAAATCTCCGTGAGCGTTTTCTCGGTGCCGCGTTCGATATGCACGCGTGTATTGATGCCGTCCAGGCCTGCAAGGAAACTCGTCAGCTGCTGGTACTCCGCACTCTGCTGATCGGTATTTGAAGCAAGAATCAGTATCATGTCATACCCCGCTCGATTCGTAGATCTACAATAGACAACCTTATGAATTTATTTGATATTATTGTGCGAAAGGATGGCCCATTGCAGCGTCCATTGCGCCATCGGTTCGCGCGTAAAACCGCTTTTGCCAAACTGCTGCCAACGTCCGACGACATGGCACACCAGCAAATTTGCATACGCGCTCACGTCAACATTGTTATCCAGCTCGCCCTGGCTGGCGGCAATACGCAACGATTGTTTAAGCGTGGTTTCAATGCGATCAAGAAACTGGTTGATGCGCTGCTGCAGGCGATCATCCTCGTTGACCAGCGCATCTCCGATCAGCACCCGCGTCATACCGCGATTTTTCTGCGCGAAGCCCAACAGCAAGGCGAGTACGCTCTCCACCTGTTTCATCCCGCTGCTCTCATCGACGGTGATCTTGCTGACCAGGCCGAAGATGGTCTGTTCAATGAACTCGATCAGGCCCTCGAACATCTGCGCCTTGCTGGCGAAATGCCTGTACAGCGCAGCCTCGGAGATATCCAGCCTGGCCGCCAGCGCAGCGGTGGTAATCTTTTCGCTTTTGGGTTGCTCCAGCATCTCGGCAACAGTTTGTAAAATTTGCAGCTTGCGTTCACCCGGTTTAGTCGCCATTTTTGCTTTCATCAAATTACAGTATTGTCAGACTGCGATGCGCAACCGCGACATCGCTCGCGGCAGCTCCATTACAGTACGAATTTTTACATCCACATAGGCTGGCGCGCGACGTGTGGTATTGACCCAGACGGTACGCATTCCCAGGCGCTTGGCAGCCTGCAGATTTTCTGCCGCATCTTCCACCATCACGCAGCGCGCCGGTTTTAAACGATGCTTGCGCAGCAAGCGCATAAAGCCGGCGATGCTGGGTTTGGGCTGATAGCGCGTGTGCTCGATGGCAAACAGGTCATCGAACAAATCATCCACCCGCAACAATTTCAGCACCGCCTGCGCATAATGCTGCGGCGCGTTGGAAAACACCAGCTTCTTGCCCGGCAAGCGCTGCAACACCTGGCGCAGTTGCGGCTCGTGCACCACCATTTTCGGCAACTCGGGAAACTGGTGGGTGTGCCACAAGAAGTGATCCGGGTCGGTCCCGTGATGCAGCATCATGCCGTGCAAAGTCGCACCATAGCGCTGCCAGTAATGCATGCGCAGATCATTCGCGGCCTGCTCGTCCAGCGCCAGATGCTGCTGCAAATAGGCGGTCATGCTGCGGTTGATATGCGGAAAGATGTGCGGCGTCGCATTGTGCAGCGTGTTATCCAGATCAAAAATCCAACATGTTGTCGCCATACGTTGTTGCGCTCTCAAAATCTTGCTTGCATACATTTAGTATGCGGCGCGGCGATTTTTCACCCGCGCCTAGTCTGGCTTAAACATGTTGGATTTTAAGCATACCCATCGTCCGCTCATTTGCTTTTAATTAATGTGCCGACACCCTCGTCGGTCAAAATCTCCAGCAGCAGGGCATGCTCCACCCGTCCGTCGATAATGTGCACAGACTTGACCCCGCCACGCGCAGCATCGAGTGCCGAGCCTATCTTGGGCAGCATGCCGCCTGACAGGGTGCCGTCCGCCACCAGCTCATCGATCTGCTTGGGCGTTAAGCCGGTCAGCAAATTGCCGTCTTTATCCAGTACCCCGGGGGTATTGGTGAGCAGGACTAATTTTTCAGCCTTCAACACCTCCGCCAGTTTGCCCGCGACCACGTCTGCATTGATGTTGAGTGTTTCTGAATCGACGCCAACGCCGATAGGCGCAATGACCGGAATAAAGTCGCCGGAATCCAGGAAGCTGATGATGGAAGGGTCGATCGAGCTGATCTCGCCCACCAGCCCGATATCGAGCATCTTGCCCGGTTCATCCGAACTCTCCAGCATCAGCTTGTTGGCGCGGATAAACGCGCCATCCTGTCCTGTCAGGCCGACCGCCTTGCCGCCATAGCGATTGATCAGATTAACGATATCCTTGTTGACCTTGCCCAGCACCATTTCGACCACGTCCATGGTTTCTTCGTCGGTGACACGCATGCCCTGCACGAATTCACCTGCCTTGCCCACGCGTTTGAGCAGGTCGTTGATTTGCGGACCGCCGCCATGCACCACGACAGGATTCATACCGACCAGTTTGAGCAACACCACATCGCGTGCAAATCCCTCCTGCAGCCTGGGTTCGGTCATGGCATTGCCGCCGTATTTAATGACGATGGTTTTGTCAAAAAAGCGCTGAATATAAGGCATGGCCTCAGACAGTGTTTGAGCCTTCTGTGCTGCGGTGGCGGCGGTGAGTGTCATTATTTTTCCTTCTCAAATCAGTGCTGCATTTTACCGCATAAACGATTAATTTCATCAGTTATCCGCTACACAACCCTTGGGTAATCAGCTCCGTATCAGTATAGTAACGCTGTAGATAAAAGGTATAGCCATGGATCAGAACGACACTAGGGAACATAAGCTCACGCTGGCAGAAGTGCTGGGCATGCTGGTCAGCGACGGCATGGTTGATCAATCCCAGGCGGACGCGCTCATTGCCGCGCGGCGCGGACAGCGTCATGACAGCCATCCGCTGCTGCTGGTTGCCGAACAAAACTGGAAGTCGCACGCGCCACCCAATAAGCTGCTGCACCTTGATGCCCTGACAGAATGGATGGCGCATCGCACCGGGCTGGGCTATTTCCACATCGATCCGTTAAAAATCGATTTCACTGCCGTCACCGACATCATGTCCAGCGACTATGCAGCGCGCTTCGGCATTTTGCCGGTACAGGTCACCACAACAGAAGTCGTCATCGCGACCTCCGAACCATTTTTGCGCGAATGGGAAAAGGTACTCAAGCCTATCCTGCGCAAGGAAATTCGCCGCGTCATCGCCACCCCGGCAGACATTAGCCGCTATCTGGTCGAGTTTTACAACCTGGCACGCTCAGTGAAGAGCGCGGAAAAAAATAATCGCGGTGGTACATCAAGCCATGCCTCGTTCGAACAATTGGTCGAAATGGGCAAGAGCAACCGCCAGTTTGATGCCAACGACCAGAACATCGTGCATATCGTCGACTGGCTGTGGCAATACGCCTTTGAGCAGCGCGCCTCAGACATACACATTGAGCCCAGGCGAGATCTAGGCATCGTGCGCTTCCGCATCGACGGTGTGTTGCATCAGGTCTACCAGGTTCCGATGTCGGTGATGACCGCAATGACCAGCCGTATCAAGGTGATGGGGCGCATGGATCTGGTAGAAAAACGCCGCCCGCAGGATGGACGCATCAAGACGCGCACCGCCGACGGGCAGGAAATTGAGCTGCGCCTGTCGACCCTGCCCACGGCTTTTGGCGAAAAACTGGTGATGCGGATATTTGACCCCGAGGTGCTGGTGCGTGACTTTGCCGAACTTGGCTTTTCCGAGGAAGACCTCGCCCGCTGGCGCAAGATGACCGAGCAGCCGAACGGCATTATCCTGGTCACCGGGCCCACCGGCTCGGGTAAAACCACCACGCTTTACTCCACCCTCAAGCACTTGGCCACCCCGGAGGTAAACGTCTGCACCATCGAAGATCCGATTGAAATGGTCGAGCCTGCCTTCAACCAGATGCAGGTACAGCACGGCCTCGATCTTGGCTTTGCCGACGGCGTGCGCGCGCTGATGCGGCAAGATCCCGACATCATCATGATCGGCGAGATTCGCGATCTGGAGACCGCCGAAATGGCGATACAGGCGGCGCTCACCGGGCATCTCGTATTGTCCACCTTGCATACCAACGATGCACCTTCTGCGATCACACGCCTGATCGATCTCGGCGTGGCACCCTTTATGATCAACGCCACCCTGCTCGGCGTGATGGGACAACGGCTGGTGCGCACCCTGTGCCCGCACTGCAAGAAGCCCATGCCGTTACAGGAAGATGAAAATGCGCAATGGAACGAACTGGTTGCACCGTGGAAGGCCAATCCGCCCGCGCAGATACATCAACCGGAAGGCTGCCTTGAGTGCCGCATGACAGGCTATAAAGGACGAGTCGGCATTTATGAGATTTTGTTGATGTCACCAGCCCTGCGCAAACTCGTCACCCCCACCACCGACATCGCCCCGCTGCGCGACTTGGCCAGCAAAGAGGGCATGAAGCCGTTGCGAATTTCCGGGGCGCTGAAAGTGGCGAACGGCACCACTACTTTGGAAGAAGTGGTGCGGGTTGCACCTCCGGCAAGCCAGCCGTAGACATCCTCCCCGGCAGCGAGGCCGATCTTGAGGCGGCAGGCCTTGAGGAAGTAGCGGACCTTGAAGGAATCACGGAACCCGATCGCTCCACGTACTGGTGCCTGTCGATGCCGTGTTTCTTCAGCAGCTTGCCCAGCGAGCGCCTTTCTTTGCCAACCAGATTGGCCGCGCGCGTGACATTGCCCTCGGTGGTAGTCAGGATTTTATCCAGATAGCTGCGTTCAAATTCCCCGATCGCCCGTGATTTTGCCTGATTAAAATTAAGCTCGGTGATATTCACAAAGCGCCTGTCCGCTTGCTTGCGTCGTTCCATGTTTAATACAAGCGGAGATGGAATATGAATGACAGAATTTCCTGCAGTCAGATATTCACGGCTGATGAGGTTTTCAAGTTCTCGAATATTTCCCGGCCAGCTATAATTTTCAATCCATTCAATGGTAGCAGCATCGAGATGTCTCTCAGTGCCATAACGAACTGCACAGTTCCTCAGGAAATAAGCGGCAAGCAACGCCGCATCCCCTTTCCTGTCGCGAAGCGGCGGCACTTTCAGGCGCATCTGGGTAAGCAGGGAATAGAGATCCTGTCTGAATACGCCCTGCGCTGATAATTTGGCGAGATCGGTACTGCATGCGGCGATGATGCGAACGTCCGGTGCGCTGCCCCCAGGCCCGCCAGATGGATGGCGCTGCCCCTGCAAAAAGCGCAACAGTGCAGCCTGCCCCAGCGACGACAGCGCATCCACATCATCCAGAAACAGGGTGCCGCCTTCAGCGCTTTCAGCCGAATCGTCAAATTCATCCCTTGCTTCTGTAGCCATTCCACTGAAGTGCCCCAGAAGTTCGCTTTCAAACTCCGCATCAGGGATAACGACGCAGTCTTGCGAAACAAAGGGACCGGCCTTGCGCTTGCTGCCGGCATGAATTGCTCGCGCCGCCGACGCCTTTCCACTACCCTTTTCCCCCTCTATCAATACTGGAGCATCACTATTGCTGATCGTTTGTATGAGATTAAGTAAATTGAGAAATGCCTGTGACTTCCCTATCATGGTCGGCTCCAGTTCTTATTATCAATAAAGATGGTTAAGGTTTCAGGGAAGAAGTTCGCAATCCTTATGAATCATGCAAACTTGCATATCCGAGGTTACGACAGAATTTAACCATAACTCTCTATCTCACTGAATAGGGAAAATCCTTAAAAGAATCACCGTATCCATCCTGCTTTATCTCTGGATTTGACGAACAATATCAGATGAAATGTTAGTCCCCTCGCTAGATAGTACAATGACAAAATATTCACTATTCTGAAAATATGGCTCTCAGCGATGAAAGCCAATTATTTTTTTACATCTTATTGTTTGATATAAAAAAGCCCCTGATTAACAGGGGCTTCAGCTCAATACTTTATATTTCAGGTACCCCTTAGAACGGAATATCGTCATCAAAATTGTCAAAATTACTCTTTGCCGGAGCCGGGCGTTTGCTTGCTGGCGCCGAGGAGGATTGCTCAGATGCAGCAGGTTTTTCCATTACCTCAAAACTGCCACCACCCGTAGCTTTGCCACCGAGCATCGTCATCTCGTTGACGATGATTTCCGTTGTGTATCGCGTGACACCATCTTTTTCCCATTTGCGGGTTTGCAGCTTGCCTTCGATATAAACTTGCGAACCTTTTTTCAGGTATTCACCTGCTATTTCCGCGAGACGCCGGTAAAACACCAGGTTATGCCACTCTGTTTTTTCTTGTTTTTCGCCTGTTTTGTCTTTCCAGTTTTCTGAGGTAGCAAGCGCTGCATTGGTAACAGCCTCACCATTTGGCATATAGCGCGTCTCCGGGTCTTTACCCAGACGACCAATTAAAATTACTTTGTTTACTGACATGTCATACCCCTTTTAATAATTGCTCGACGCCTGCTTCGTCAAAACCACTCGTCTCTACCTTGATGCTGGCCATTTGCTCGGCCGCCACCACCATTACTTCACGCACACCTTTTAGTTGCATTAACCGGCTCTGCAACAATTTTGCAGCGGATTCATCCATATCCGATAGTGGGTATAGTCTGGTGCGTACTGCGGCAGGTGATTGCATGCCACCCGCGACCAGCAGCCATAATATCAGCAACACTATCGCAAACATGAGTGCTGCGTTGCCGCCAAAATGTTCCATCAAAAATCCGCCGGCGGTTGCACCGACAAATGCCCCAAGGAATTGAACGCTGCTATAAACCCCCATCGCTGTGCCCTTTGCTGCAAGCGGTGCTGTTTTGCTGATCAGTGATGGCAACATGGCTTCCAGCAAATTGAATGCAACAAAGAACAGCAGCAGCGCCACTGCCACACTTAGCACACTATGGTGAAACAGCAGCAGCATCAATTGCGCTAATGCTGCCAATGCAATTGCGCCGACAAAGACCTCTTTCGTCCTCGATCTTTTATCGGCGAATATCATCGGTGGAACCATGAAAACGAAGGCCAGCAACATCACCGGAAGGTAGACTTTCCAGTGGTATGCTGCATGCAGGCCGTTATCTTTCAGTAGAAACGGTACTTGCATAAATACCGACATCAGAATCGCATGCAGTGAAAAAATACCAAAGTCCAGGCGCAGCAAATCCTTATTGCGCAGTACCTCGCCCAAGCGTTTCCCGCTGGCCTCGGTATCGGTATGAAAGCGCGTAATGGCCGGATTGGGAATGAAGAATGCGACTACCAATATGGCGAGCACCGCCAGCACGGCAGTCATGACAAAAATGCCGGACATGCCTATGCGTGCATATAGCAGAGGCGACAGCACCATAGACAGCGCGAAACTCACACCGATAGTCATGCCTATCATCGCCATGGCCTTGGTTCGGTGGTCTTCGCGTGTGAGGTCGGCCGTTAACGCCATCACCGCAGCATTGATGGCGCCCGCGCCCTGAATAACTCGCCCCGCGATAATCCAGTAAATATTGTCTGCCGAAGCTGCCATCACACTACCGATCGCGAATAAAATCAGGCCAATATAGATGATGGGTTTGCGCCCATAGCGGTCTGACAGCCAGCCAGCCGGAATCTGCAGAATGGCCTGGGTTAAACCGTAGGCACCCAGCGCAACGCCGATCAGAAAATGGCTTTCGCCGCCTGGCAGGTGTTCTGCGTATAGCGCAAATATTGGCAAAATAATAAATAGCCCCAACATACGCAATCCATACACGCTGGCTAGGCCAATGCTGGCGCGTAGCTCGGTCGGTGACATGGAATTTCCGGTTCCAATCCGGGAATCCTTTGGTCTAATTGTAGAATCTTGTCCAGCCTGCATATTTGATGTTTGGGTACGCACAGAAAGTCGCGTATATTAGCAGGTTTAGCGGACCCGACGAAAGCCTACCCCGATGTTTCACAAATCTGGGGGAAGATCGCGCAGGATTTTGTTTTGCAGAGGGACTTTGCTTATGACGTAACTTGGCGGTTAGTTTTCACTAAAACGCCGTTTTGTGAAGAGAGGGAGGGAGTTATTCATACATCCTGCCGAACAAAGTTCCATACGAAACAAATAGAAGCGACTGCTCTTGTCATTTACTGGAATATCAGGGCTCAGAATGGATAGTATTAAAATTCGTGGTGCGCGCACGCACAATCTCAAAAACATCAACCTTGAATTACCACGCAACAAACTGGTGGTGATCACCGGATTGTCCGGCTCGGGCAAGTCTTCGCTTGCCTTCGACACCCTGTATGCCGAGGGACAACGGCGCTATGTCGAATCTTTATCTTCCTATGCGCGCCAGTTTTTGCAGTTGATGGCCAAGCCCGATGTGGATTTGATCGAGGGCTTGTCACCGGCCATTGCCATTGAACAGAAGGCTACTTCGCACAACCCGCGTTCCACCGTTGGCACCGTGACCGAAATTCACGATTACCTGCGCCTGTTGTTCGCACGCGCTGGCGACCCGTATTGCCCTGAACACGACATCGTGCTGCGCGCGCAAACCATCTCGCAGATGGTTGACCATGTACTGGAAATGCCGGAAGGCACCCGCATCATGATCCTGTCGCCGCTGGTCGTGGAGCGCAAGGGCGAGCAACTGGAGCTGTTCGACGAGCTGCGTGCACAGGGTTTTGTGCGTCTGCGGGTGAACGGTAAGGTGTACGAGATGGACAGCCTGCCTGCCCTGCAAAAGACCAAAAAGCACACCGTTGAAATCGTGGTCGACAGGCTGAAAGTAAGCGCTGACAGCAAGCAACGCCTCGCCGAATCATTCGAGACTGCGCTGCGCCATGCCGATGGCCGCGCGCTGGCGGTAGAAATGGATAGCGGCAAGGAACACCTGTTTTCTGCCAAATTCGCCTGCCCGATCTGTAATTATTCGCTGCAGGAATTGGAGCCGCGCTTGTTCTCGTTTAATAGCCCGATGGGCGCCTGCCCCAAGTGCGACGGCTTGGGCAACATCAGCTTCTTTGATCCCAAACGCATTGTTGCATTTCCCCAATTGTCCCTGAGTTCGGGAGCGATTAAAGGCTGGGACAGGCGCAACCAGTTTTACTTCCAGATGCTGGACAGCCTGGCGCGGCATTATGATTTCGATCTGGAACGCCCATTTGAAAGCCTCCCGGACAAGGTTCAACAAATCATCTTATATGGCAGCGGCAAGGAACAAATCCCCTTCAGCTATCTCAATGAGCGTGGCAAGCCGACGTTGCGCGAACACAGCTTTGAGGGCATTGTGCACAATCTTGAAAGACGCTACAAAGAGACCGAATCGCCCACGGTGCGCGAGGAGCTGGCTAAATTTCTGAATAACTGCAGTTGTACCGAATGCAAAGGCACACGCTTGCGCCTCGAAGCTCGCCATGTGCGGGTTGCCGATCACGCCATCTACCAACTCAGCGCACTACCCTTGAAGCAGGCATTGACAGTCTTTCAGAACGTGCAGTTGCCCGGCAACAAACAGGCCATTGCAGAAAGAATCCTGCAGGAAATTGTAAGCCGCCTCACCTTCCTCAACAATGTAGGCCTGGATTATTTGTCGCTGGACCGCTCTGCGGAAACCCTTTCCGGCGGCGAAGCGCAACGCATCCGTCTCGCCTCGCAGATAGGCTCAGGCCTGACCGGAGTGATGTATGTGCTGGACGAACCCTCGATAGGCCTCCATCAACGCGACAATAGCCGCCTGCTGGATACCTTAAAGCGCCTGCGCGACATGGGTAACAGCGTGATCGTCGTCGAACACGATGAAGACGCCATTCTCGCCGCCGACCATGTGGTGGATATGGGGCCGGGCGCGGGCGAACACGGCGGAGCGATTATTGCCCAGGGTACGCCAGCAGAAGTGTGCGCCAACCCTCAGTCCCTGACCGGAGACTATTTGATGGGGCGGCGCAGCATATCCTCACCCAGAAAATTTCGCGCACCTGATCCAGAACGAATGCTGCAGATTAAAGGTGCAAGTGGCAACAACCTGAAGGAAGTAACGCTCGATTTGCCGGTAGGCTTAATGGTTTGTGTGACCGGTGTGTCAGGTTCAGGGAAATCTACCTTGATCAACGACACCCTCTATCCTGCGGTTGCCCAACATTTATACGGCAGCACCGCCGAGCCTGCACCTTACGAAGAAATTAGCGGACTGGAATTCTTCGACAAGGTGATTAACGTAGACCAATCACCAATCGGTCGCACACCTCGCTCCAATCCTGCCACTTACACCGGACTGTTCACCCCTATACGCGAGCTGTTCGCCGGCGTACCACAGGCACGCGAACGCGGCTACGGGCCGGGACGCTTCTCTTTTAATGTCAAAGGCGGGCGTTGTGAGTCATGCCAGGGAGATGGCGTAATCAAAGTTGAAATGCACTTCTTGCCCGACGTCTATGTCGATTGCGATGTTTGCCACGGCAAGCGCTATAACCGCGAATCGCTGGAAATACATTACAAGGGCAAAAACATCCATGAGATTCTTTCCATGACCGTGGAGCAAGCACATGCCTTCTTTGAAGCGGTACCTATCATCGCCCGCAAGCTGCAAACCCTGCTTGATGTTGGCCTCGGCTACATTACGCTCGGGCAAAGCGCCACAACGCTCTCAGGCGGCGAAGCGCAGCGCGTTAAGCTGTCGCTGGAATTGTCAAAGCGCGATACTGGCCGCACTCTGTATATCCTCGATGAACCAACTACCGGTTTGCACTTCCACGATATTGCGCTACTGCTGAAAGTCCTCCATAAACTGCGTGATCAAGGTAACACACTGGTTGTTATTGAACATAACCTTGATGTAATCAAGACAGCAGACTGGATCATTGACCTTGGGCCTGAAGGCGGTGTGGGTGGAGGGCGCATCATTGCACAGGGTTCACCCAAGGATATTTCAACTAACCCGGCCAGCGTAACGGGGGAATATTTGAAGCTGGTTCTTGAGAAGAAAGTATAGACGGGCAATTACGCAAAACTTGGAAAAGAATTGCGTAATCTGCTTACAGTTTCTAATTTCAATTGAAACCCGCGACAACAAAAAAGCCGGATTTCTCCGGCTTTTTTTGTTTACAAGCAGTAATGCTAGATTATTCGCTTGCGTCTTCTACTGCTTCAATACCAGCAGGTCTGTCCATCAGCTCGATCAGTGCCATAGGGGCATTATCGCCCTTGCGGAAACCGAACTTGAGAATACGTGAATATCCGCCATTACGGCTGGCATAACGTGGACCCAACTCGTCAAACAGCTTGGTCACGATTTCGCGATCACGCAGACGTGCAAAGGCCAAGCGACGGTTCGCCAAACTTGGATTCTTGCCCAAGGTCAGAATTGGCTCAGCAACACGGCGCAATTCTTTTGCTTTAGGCAAAGTAGTTTTAATTGCTTCATGACGCAGTAACGAAACGGTCATGTTGCGCAACATAGCCAAACGATGGCTACTTGTACGATTTAGTTTTCTTAATCCGAGACGGTGACGCATGATTACCCTTTCTTACTGCTCAACTGGCGCAGGCCAATTATCTAATTTCATACCAAGCGAAAGGCCGTGCTCAGCCAATACTTGCTTGATTTCGTTCAATGACTTACGACCCAAGTTAGGCGTACGCAACAGATCAGATTCGTTGTGCTGAATAAGATCGCCGATATAATGTATGCTCTGTGCCTTGAGACAGTTTGAAGAACGCGGAGTCAACTCCAGATCATCAACCGGACGCAACAACAATGGATCGATCTTTGGCGCTTGCGGCTTCTCTACCGGAGTAGGCGTACCTTCCAGTTCGGCAAACACCAGGAACTGATCAACCAGGATACGTGCAGCGAAGCGAATAGCCTCTTCAGGATCAATCGCACTGTTGGTTTCAATGTCTAAAACAAGCTTGTCAAGGTCAGTACGCTGTTCAACACGAGCACTTTCCACCGCATAGCTAACACGATAAACCGGGCTGAATGATGCATCCAAAGCGATGTGACCTACCGGACGTGTCATCCCTGGTACTTGACGCGATATGGCTGATACGTAACCGCGGCCTTTTTCAACCTTGATTTCCATATCAAGCTTGCCACCGGCGGTCAGGTGCGCAATTACGTGGGATGGATTAACGACATCAGTATCGGCATTAGTCTCAATGTCGCCAGCAGTTACCACGCCAGCACCAGATTTATTCAGGCGCAGCGTTGCTTCTGTAGAATTGTGCAGCTTGAGTACCAAGCCTTTCAGATTCAACAGAATTTCAACAACGTCTTCCTGCACGCCATCGATTGATGAGTACTCATGCAATACGCCAGCAATCTTTACTTCAGTCACTGCATAGCCCGGCATTGAGGACAACAGGATGCGACGCAATGCGTTGCCCAGTGTGTGTCCATAACCGCGCTCAAAGGGTTCCATCACCACCTTAGCCTGTGTGGGAGAAATTCTTTGCACGTCGATAATGCGAGGTTTTAAAAAATCATTATTAGACATATCCGACTCCCAGTGGATTACTTGGAATACAATTCAACGATCAAATGCTCGTTAATTGTCGCAGGCAATTCTGAACGCTGAGGCTGAGCTTTGAAAGTACCCTTCATCGCCTTGGCATCAACATCAATCCATTCAGGGAAACCACGTTGCTCCGCTGCCGCAAGGGCTGCTTTAACACGCAAATGATTTTTTGACTTCTCGGCCACTTCAACAACGTCACCAGGACGAACCTGATAAGACGGAATGTTTACCCGTTTGCCATTAACCAAAATGGAGTTGTGGCGCACAACCTGACGTGCTTCGGAACGTGAAGCGCCAAAACCCATACGATATGTGACATTATCCAAACGGGACTCAAGCATCTGCAACAGGTTTTCACCCGTAATGCCACGCTCTTGGTCTGCACGCTTAAAGGTAAGACGGAATTGACCTTCCATCATGCCGTAGATACGGCGTACTTTTTGCTTTTCACGCAACTGGCCACCATACTCAGACTGACGAGTATTTTTCTTCTGGCCATGCTGACCAGGTGGATAAGCACGACGTTCAACCGCACATTTATCGGTAAAACACTTTTCGCCCTTCAGGAATAACTTCTCGCCTTCACGGCGACACTGACGGCATTTTGCATCAAGATTTCTAGCCAAGATCTATGCTCCAAATATTTAGATACGACGCTTTTTCGGCGGACGGCAACCGTTATGCGGCACCGGGGTTATGTCTGAAATGCTGGTGATTTTGAAACCAGCAGCATTCAGTGCACGGACAGCCGATTCACGTCCTGGGCCTGGGCCCTTAATACGAACTTCGAGGTTTTTAACACCGCATTCCTGCGCAGTCTTACCAGCTGCTTCAGCAGCAATTTGCGCTGCGAACGGAGTGCTCTTACGTGAACCCTTAAAACCGTTTCCACCACTGGTGGACCAAGCCAATGCATTGCCTTGGCGATCGGTAATGGTTACGATAGTATTGTTAAAAGAAGCGTGTACGTGAGCAATTCCCTCAGCAACGTTCTTTTTGACTTTTTTGCGCACTCGCGTGCTGGTCTTAGCCATATCTCAAATTCCTCTATTAAATTACTTCTTCGCGCCAGCGATGGACTTACGCGGACCCTTACGAGTACGTGCATTAGTGCGAGTACGCTGACCGCGAACAGGCAAACCGCGACGATGACGCACGCCACGGTAGCAACCCAAATCCATCAATCGCTTGATGTTCATGGAGATTTCACGACGCAAATCACCTTCAACCGTAAATTTCGCGACCTCTTCACGCAGCTTTTCCATATCGGAATCACTGATGTCCTTGATCTTGGTTGAAGTGACAACACTGGCCAGGCCGCAGATTTCGCGTGCGCGGGTGAGGCCAATGCCATATATCGCAGTCAATGCGATAACAGCGTGTTGATGATTTGGAATGTTTACACCGGCAATACGAGCCATGCAGCTACCCTATTCGTTCAAAAAAATGATTATAACATCCAGCAGCGATTTTACTCAAATCAGCCCTGGCGTTGCTTATGACGCGGATTGCTATTGCATATCACACGTACAACACGATTACGTATAACTACTTTGCAGTTACGGCAAACTTTTTTTACTGATGCTTGAACTTTCATTTCAATCTCCTAAATACCTTAACAACTATTACTTGGCACGGAACACTATTCGCGCTCTGGTCAAATCGTAGGGTGTCAATTCAACTGTTACTTTATCACCAGGCAGGATGCGTATGTAATGCATGCGCATCTTGCCGGAAATATGACCCAGCACGACAACTCCGGTTTCCAATTTAACTCGAAAGGTAGCATTTGGCAGGGATTCCACGATTTCTCCCTGCATTTGGATGACATCTTCCTTGGACATTAGCGCGCTAGCCCACCTTTAAAATTGGCTTTTTTCAACAAGCTTTCATACTGATGCGACATCATGTAAGACTGAACTTGCGACATAAAATCCATAGTTACAACAACCAGTATCAACAAAGATGTTCCGCCAAAGTAAAACGGTACATTCCACTTAACGATCAGAAACTCTGGTATCAAACATACAAAAGTAATGTAAATAGCACCAACCATGGTAAGTCTTAGCATTATCTTTTCTATATAGCGTGCAGTCTGCTCGCCGGGACGAATTCCCGGTAAAAAGGCACCACTCTTTTTCAAATTGTCAGCTGTTTCTTTCGGACTAAACACCAGAGCCGTATAAAAGAAGCAGAAGAAAATGATAGCCGCCGCATAAAACATTACATAAATTGGCTGACCTGGTGACAGTTTTTCACTAATATCTTTCAGCCAATTCATTCCAGACCCTGTGGCAAACATGCCAGCCAGAGTTGCAGGAAACAAAATAATACTTGACGCAAAAATTGGTGGGATCACGCCAGCCATATTTAGCTTCAACGGCAAGTGCGAACTCTGACCGCCATACACCTTATTGCCAACCTGACGCTTTGCATAATTGACAAGAATCTTCCTCTGTCCACGCTCTACAAATACAACCAGCGCGGTAATAGCAAATGCGAGAACAATCAAAAACAACACAATCGGAATCGAAAAGGCACCAAACGCATTGGTTCGCGCCATTTCAAGTGTCGCCCCAATCGCATGTGGCAATCCCGACGCAATTCCAGCAAAGATGATCAACGAAATACCGTTACCCAAACCCCTTTCAGTAATCTGCTCACCCAGCCACATCAAAAACAGAGTCCCGGTAACCAAAGTAATAACGGTGGTTACCTGAAACATCGTGCCAGGGTTCAAAACCAATCCAGCTTGGGACTGCAACGCAACCGCAATTCCCATTGCCTGAACCAACGCAAGTCCCAAAGTTGCATAACGGGTGTACTGGGTAATCTTGCGACGTCCCGCCTCGCCTTCCTTCTTCAGTTGCTCCATATAAGGCACGGCATGACTAGCCAGCTGCATAATAATGGACGCAGAAATGTATGGCATTATCCCGAGCGCAAATATTGAGAACCGCGATAAAGCACCACCAGAGAACATATTAAACATGCCCATGATGCCGCCTTTTTGCGAATCAAACATTGCTGCAAGTGCTGCAGGATCGATACCCGGCACAGTAATAAATGTTCCTATACGGTATACAACCAGCGCACCCAGCAAGAACCACAGCCGTTGACTCAGATCCCCGTACTTAGCCTTCTTTACTTTCTGGACAGCAGCGTTCACAGGCAACCCTTACTCAGCAATGCTGCCACCGGCAGCTTCCACTGCGGCACGAGCGCCTTTGGTTAACAGCAAGCCCTGAAGCTTTACCGCACGGCTGATTTCGCCTGCAAGAACGACTTTAGCAGAGAGAGAGCGCGCCGGAATTAAACCCGCCTGTTTCAAGGCCAATAAATCAATGGTATCAATTGGCAGGTTCTGCAAATCTTCCAACCGAACTTGAGCTGTGTCATTGCGTGTTAGCGATACGAAGCCACGTTTAGGCAGACGGCGTTGCAGGGGCATTTGACCACCTTCAAAACCAACTTTATGAAAACCGCCAGAGCGTGACTTTTGTCCCTTGTGACCGCGACCGCAAGTTTTACCCAGGCCGCAACCGATGCCGCGCCCAACGCGACGTTTAGAATGCTTGCTACCATCAGCAGGTTTTAATTGATTGAGTTCCATTATGCCTCCCACTTAACCAGATAAAACACTTTGTTAATCATGCCGCGCACTGCTGATGTATCTTCCACCTCTACAGTTTGATTCAATCTGCGCAAACCCAGGCCACGTACACACGCACGGTGTGATTCCTTGGTACCAATCACACTTTTAACCAATGTTACTTTGATTTTTTTTGCTTGTGCCATGATTACTCCGTTATTTCTTCTACGCTCTTACCACGCTTGGCAGCAACTTGAGCGGGCGAATTCAACGCCTGCAGTCCATTAAGAGTAGCTCGTACGACATTATATGGATTGCTTGAACCAATGCATTTGGCAAGGATGTTACGCACGCCCACAGCCTCAAACACAGCGCGCATCGCGCCACCGGCAATAATTCCGGTACCGTCGGATGCAGGCATCATGATTACCTTGGCAGCACCATGACGTCCGATCACAGCGTGATGCAATGTGCCGTTTTTAAGACTGACCTTAACCATTTTGCGACGAGACTCGTCCATTGCCTTTTGCACAGCAACAGGCACTTCCTTTGATTTGCCCTTGCCCATGCCTATACTGCCATCGCCGTCACCAACTACTGTCAGTGCAGCAAAACCCATGATACGACCACCCTTTACAACCTTGGTCACACGGTTTACAGCAATCATTTTTTCAATGAGGCCGTCACCACGTTCTTCTTGTTGCTGCATTTTTCCTTGCGCTTTAGCCATGATTCACCTCAACTTAGAACTGCAAGCCATGTTCGCGCGCGGCTTCTGCCAGCGCTTTAATGCGACCATGATATCTGTGACCGGAACGATCAAACGCGAGCGCAGTAATTCCAGCACTTTTAGCCTTTTCTGCAATGCGCTTACCCACAACAGCTGCAGCCGCAGCGTTGCCGCCATTAGCCACTTCTTTACGCACTTCTGCTTCCAGTGTTGATGCGCTGGCAAGAATCTTGCCACCGCAAGCAGAAATTACTTGTGCATAAATGTGCTGATTTGTGCGGCTAATAGCCAAACGTACAGTCTTTTGCTCAGCAATTTTTGCACGGGTTTTGCGTGCTCTGCGCTGACGCGCTTCTTTCTTGTTCGTCATATCCGCCTCAATTATTTCTTCTTGGTTTCTTTCAGGATCACAACTTCATCCACATAACGAACACCCTTGCCCTTGTAAGGCTCAGGTGGACGATAAGCGCGGATTTCAGCGGCAACCTGACCGACTTGTTGCTTATTTGTACTTGTCAAAACTATCTCGGTTTGCGTTGGCGTCGCCACCTTCACACCTGCCGGCATCTTGTGCACAACGGGGTGAGAGTAGCCAAGACTCAAGTTAAGCGCATCGCCAGCTGCCTGGGCACGATAACCAACTCCGATCAGAGTCAATTTACGCTCAAAGCCTTTAGTTACGCCAACGATCATATTCGCCAACAAAGCACGAACTGTCCCTGACATTGCATTTGACTGCATTGAATCGTTAGTTGCTTTGCACAACAAGGTATCACCTTGACGCTCTACAGCAACATCGCTATTAAGCGACTGAATCAAAGTACCCAACGGGCCTTTAACCGAAATCTGGTGGGCGGAAAGCGTTACATCTATTCCTGCCGGCACCGTAATTGGATTTTTAGCGACTCTAGACATATTTACCTCGTTACGCGACGATACACAGAACTTCACCACCAATACCATTGGCGCGAGCTTTGCGATCAGTCATCAAACCCTTGGATGTGGACACAATAGCAACACCCAGACCGTTCATAACCTGAGGTATATCTTCGCTACCCTTGTATACACGCAAACCTGGGCGACTTACGCGCTGAATCTTTTCGATTACAGGACGATCAGCGTAATACTTCAGTCCGATTTCAAGTGTGGGCTTGCCATTGTCACTGACAATTTTAAAACCATCTACATAACCTTCATCCTGCAGCACTTTTGCAAGCGCTACTTTCAGCTTTGAAGAAGGCATTGCAACAGTTACTTTTTCCGCCATCTGCGCATTACGAATTCGCGTCAGCATATCGGCGATTGGATCACTCATACTCATAAATTCACCCTTACCAACTTGCCTTGACTACACCAGGAACCTCGCCGCGCATTACGTATTCACGCAATTTAATACGGCCAAGACCAAATTTACTGAACACACCACGTGGACGACCAGTCAGTGAGCAACGATTACGCAAACGCACTGGACTTGAATTACGCGGCAAAGCCTGGAGCTTTTGACGAGCAACTGCACGCTCATCCTCGCTCAACTTGACGTTAATGATAATGGCCTTCAGTTCGGCACGCTTCGCAGCGAACTTTTCCACTGTTTCACGACGCTTTAAATCGCGGTTAATGACAGAAATCTTAGCCATTTTTCCCTCAGTTCTTCAATGGTAATTTAAATGCCGTCAGAAGGGCTCTCGCCTCATCATCGGTCTTCGCACTGGTTGTGATAGTGATATTCATCCCGCGCAACATATCAATCTTGTCGTACTCAATTTCCGGGAAAATAATTTGCTCTTTCACGCCCATATTGTAATTTCCACGGCCATCAAAAGACTTGCCTGACAAACCACGGAAATCGCGGATACGAGGGATTGAAATTGTAACCAGACGATCCAAAAACTCATACATACGGTCGCGACGCAAAGTCACCTTGCAACCTACCGGATAATTCTCACGAATCTTGAATCCAGCTATAGATTTCTTTGACTTTGTAACCACCGGCTTTTGACCTGCAATTTTTTGCATATCAGCAACCGCATGATCCATCACCTTCTTATCGGCAACAGCTTCACCAACACCCATATTGAGCGTAATTTTTTCAATACGCGGCACTTCCATGATGGACTTATAGCCAAACTTCGCCATCATTTCTTTAGCCACTGTATCTTTGTAGAAATCGTACAAACGAGACATGCTGTATTTCTCCTTAAGCAATCACTTCGCCACTGGATTTAAACACGCGCACTTTACTGCCGTCTTCCAGGAACTTAGTACCAATGCGATCCGCCTTTTTGGTAGACGCATTGTAGATAGCAACGTTAGAAACGCTGATTGGCATCTCCATTTCAACGATACCGCCACTCACACCTTTAACCGGATTCGGCTTCTGGTGTTTCTTAACTTTATTGACACCACTTACCAGCATTTTATCTTCAAGCACACGCAGAACGCTTCCACGGCTACCTTTATCTTTGCCAGCAATGATAATCACATCATCATTCTTTTTAATCTTGCTCATGACTTTTCCTCGACTGCGTTACAGCACTTCAGGTGCCAGCGACACAATTTTCATGAAGCGCTCATTACGCAACTCACGAGTAACTGGTCCAAAAATACGCGTGCCAATTGGCTCCAATTTAGCGTTCAGCAATACTGCGGCATTGCCGTCAAACTTAACCAGCGAACCATCCGGGCGACGAACACCCTTGGCAGTACGAACCACAACGGCGCTATACACGTCACCCTTTTTTACGCGTGAACGTGGAGCTGCATCTCTGATGCTCACCTTGATTACATCACCGATAGATGCGTAACGACGCTTGGATCCACCGAGCACCTTAATACACATAACGGTGCGAGCACCGGTATTATCAGCAACATTCAAAACAGACTGCATTTGTATCATTTGTCAATCTCCAACTTTGTCCGCTCTTGACGGCTAGTTTTGGAACCCGTTCGGGTTAGGCCGTCGCAAGCAACGGTGAAACGAAGCCGCGCATTATATGTACACCTGCACAAAAGCACAAGTGCTTATCGCAATTAATTTGCCTGAGCTTTCTCTACAAGCTTGGCCACACGCCAAGTTTTAGTCTTGGATAGTGGCCGGCATTCTTCAATAACGACTACATCACCTTGATTACACTCATTGGTTTCATCGTGCGCGTGGTATTTCTTTGAAACGCGCAAAATTTTACCCAATAGCGGGTGCTTGATTTTTCGTTCGATCAAAACGGTAACCGTTTTGTTCATTTTGTCACTAACCACTGTACCGGTCAGCGTACGCTTCAAATTCGTTGCATTCATTACTGCGCACCCTTCTCAGTCAATATGGTTTTAACACGCGCAATATCACGACGGACTTTACTCAGCATGCTGTTGTTGCTCAGTTGCTGGGTCGCCATTTTCATGCGCAGACCAAACTGCTCCTTAGTCAATGACAGCAATTCCAATTGCAATTCAGCCGCAGATTTTGCCTTCAGTTCGCTAGCCTTCATAATTATGCCCCTACCTGTCTAATAACAAATGTGGTTTCGATAGGCAATTTTGCTGAAGCCAAACGGAATGCTTCTCGTGCAATCACTTCATCAACACCATCCATCTCATACAACATTTTTCCCGGCTGAATCTCTGCAACATAGTACTCGGGATTACCCTTACCATTACCCATACGCACTTCAGCAGGTTTCTGTGAAATCGGCTTGTCCGGGAAGATGCGAATCCAGATACGGCCACCACGCTTAATATGACGTGTCATTGCACGACGCGCAGCTTCAATCTGACGCGCTGTCAAACGGCCACGACCAACAGCTTTAAGACCGAACTCACCAAAACTTACCTTGTTTCCGCGGGTTGCAATGCCTGTATTACGGCCCTTTTGCTCCTTGCGGTATTTTCTTCTAGCTGGCTGTAGCATGTTTCGCCCCCGACTTTCTTACTCTTTTTTCAGGTTCTGCGGCAGGTGCGGATACTTCTTGTACACCTGTGTTTTCGCCTTTATATACCCATACCTTTACGCCGATGAGGCCATAAGTGGTAAGCGCTTCCGATGTGCCATAGTCAATATCAGCACGCAGAGTGTGCAACGGCACGCGTCCCTCGCGATACCACTCAGTACGCGCAATTTCGATACCATTCAGACGACCGGAACTCATGATCTTGATTCCCAAAGCACCCAGGCGCATGGCATTTTGCATTGCACGCTTCATGGCACGGCGGAACATAATGCGTTTCTCAAGCTGCTGCGTAATAGAATCCGCAATGAGTTGAGCATCAATTTCAGGCTTACGAACTTCTTCGATGTTCAAAGCAACATCAGGCAGCCCCATGCGCTTCTTGAGTTCTGTCCTCAATGATTCAATATCCTCGCCCTTTTTGCCGATCACTACACCCGGACGTGCCGAGTAAATTGTGATCTTGGCATTCTTGGCAGGACGCTCAATGACTATCTTCGAAACCATAGCTCCTGCCAGTTTCTTCTTAAGATATGCACGAACTTCGATATCCTTGAGCAGCAAATCAGCAAAATTCTTGCTGTTTGCAAACCACCTGGAAGACCAGTTTTTATTGACGCTCAATCGGAAACCGATTGGATGAATTTTCTGTCCCATATCTGCTTAGCTCCCGACGATAATCGTAATGTGGCAGGTCTGCTTCTCAATACCGTTGCCACGACCTTTTGCACGAGGAATCATGCGCTTCAGCGAAGTTGCCTTATCAACATAGATAGTGCTCACTTTCAATTCGTCAATGTCAGCACCATCATTGTGCTCAGCATTGGCTATTGCAGACTCCAGACCCTTCTTGATAATCACCGCTGCTTTCTTGGGACTAAATGTCAAAAGCTGCAATGCTCTATCAACTGGCAAGCCGCGAATCTGATCCGCGACCAACCTGCCTTTTTGTGCCGACAGGCGAACACCCTTTACTACTGCTGTTGTGCTCATCATGCCTCCTTATTTCTTGACCGCTTTTCTATCAGCGGCATGTCCTTTGAATGTGCGCGTCAATGCAAACTCGCCGAGCTTATGCCCAACCATGTTTTCAGAGATATACACCGGAATATGTTGCTTGCCGTTATGAACCGCAATTGTCAGCCCTACAAATGTAGGCAATACAGTTGAGCGGCGTGACCATGTTTTAACCGGACGCTTGTCGCTGGTCGCACGCACTGTTTCAACCTTCTTCAACAAGTGAGCGTCAACGAATGGACCTTTTTTAATGGAACGTGCCATATTTAATTACCCCTTAAGCTGAAAGCGACGGCGAACAATCATATTACTTGTGCGCTTATTGCGACGTGTACGGAAGCCTTTGGCTGGCACACCCCATGGACTGACTGGGTTACGACCCGCTGCAGTTTTACCTTCACCACCACCATGCGGGTGGTCAATCGGGTTCATAACCACACCACGAACGGTGGGTCGAATGCCGCGCCAGCGATTAGCACCTGCTTTTCCGATAGAGCGCAGTGAATGCTCACCGTTGCCCACTTCACCGATAGTTGCGCGGCATTCAACGTGAACCTTGCGAATCTCACCTGAACGCAAACGCAATTGAGCGTAGCTTCCTTCACGTGCCAACAACTGCACTGATGTACCAGCTGAACGCGATAACTGAGCGCCCTTGCCGGGCATCATTTCAATGCAATGTATCGTCGAGCCAACTGGAATATTGCGCAATGGCAGAGCATTACCCGCTTTAATTGGTGCATCAGAACCGCTTAACAACTGTGCCCCTACAGCCACACCCTTGGGCGCAATAATGTAACGGCGCTCGCCATCCGCATAGCAAAGCAAAGCGATATGCGCAGTACGATTAGGATCGTATTCCAAATGTTCTACAGTTGCCGGAATTCCATCTTTGTTACGCTTAAAATCAATCAAGCGATAGCTCTTTTTGTGACCACCACCCATATGACGGACAGTGATATGACCATTGTTGTTACGGCCAGCTGTTCTATTTTTTCTTTCAACCAAAGCAGCATGTGGTTTACCCTTATGCAGCTCTGGTGTGACAACACGCACTACTGCGCGACGCCCAGGAGAGGTTGGTTTAAGTTTAATCAGTGCCATGATATTTACCCTTGCTCACTCGTAGCAAAATTAATTTCCTGACCAGGAGCCAAGCAGACATATGCCTTCTTCCAGTCTTTGCGTGCGCCCATGAATTTTCCAAAGCGCTTCTTTTTTCCTTTGACAACACTCACCTGTACATTTTCAACGCTAACCTTGAACAACAGTTCAACAGCCGCCTTGATTTCAGGTTTTGTTGCATCAGAAACAACACGGAAAATCACTTGCTCATTTTTCTCGGCAACATAAGTTGCCTTCTCGGAAATCTGCGGAGCAAGCAAAATATTCATCAGACGTTCTTGGTTAAGATTTTGTGCGCTCATGCTAGCAACTCCTCAATTTTCGCCATGGCGTTGCGTGTTACCAGCACCTTTGGAAATCTGACCAGACTAACTGGATCAGCCTGATGCGCTTCAAGCACCAAAACACTGGCAAGATTACGCGATGACAGATACAAATTCTCATCCATATTATCGGTAATAATCAAAACACGATCCAAGCCCAGACCCATATCCTTCATTTTCTGAGCCAAATTTTTTGTTTTTGGGCTATCCAAATCCAAACTTTCAACAACAGTCATACGTCCATCGCGAACCAGCTGGGAAAAAATAGAAGCCAAACCAGCGCGATACATCTTACGATTTACTTTTTGACTGAAGTTTTCATCCGGTGTATTACCAAAAATCTTACCACCACCACGCCAGATAGGGCTTGACGCCATACCTGCGCGAGCGCGGCCCGTACCCTTTTGAGCCCAAGGCTTGCGAGTACTCTTGGCGATTTCGCTACGACCTTTTTGTTTGCGATTACCCGAACGTGCATTTGCCTGATAAGCGGTAACGAGCTGATGTATCAACGCCTCGTTATATTCACGCCCAAACAAATCATCCGAAGCTGTGATACTTGCAGCGGCCTTACCGTTTGCGTTAATGACTTTAATTTCCATTATGCACCTGCCTTAACTGCTGGACGCACGATTACATCGCCACCCTTGCAACCGGGTACAGCGCCCATCACCAACAAAAGTTGACGATCCGCATCGATACGAACAATTTTTAGATTTTGCACAGTGCGCTGGACATCACCCAAGTGACCTGTCATGCGCTTACCAGGAAACACACGGCCAGGGTCTTGCGCCATACCGATAGAACCCGGCACGTTATGTGACTTCGAGTTACCGTGAGAGGCACGGCCAGATCTAAAGTGGTGACGCTTGATCGTACCGGCATAACCCTTACCTAAAGTGACGCCTGTGACGTCCACTTTCTGACCAACCTGAAACAGGTTTACATCCAATTTGCCGCTGGCCTGCAAGGCGGCGACCTGCTCTGGGGCAGCAGTAAATTCTTTCAGCACACTACCCGCTTCAACCCCGGCTTTTGCGAAGTGACCCGCAGCTGCACTGGTTACACGGCTAGCACGACGTACGCCAAACGCAACTTGAACTGCACTGTAACCATCTACATCAGCAGTCTTAAATTGAGTAATGCGGTTATTGGACACGTCCAACACTGTTACAGGCAACGATGCTCCGTCATCAGTAAAAATGCGAGTCATGCCAATCTTTCGACCGACAAGTCCTAAGCTCATTTTATATTTCCTTTTTTTAAGGGGCCGACTTCAATTGGTCGGCCGATTTATTTACCACAACTACTCATTCTGTTTGAACAGCAACAACAAACGCTACAAATTATTGCAACTTGATTTCTACGTCCACACCAGCTGGCAGATCAAGTTTCATTAACGCATCGACTGTTTTATCAGTAGGATCAATAATATCCATCATGCGCAAATGCGTACGAATTTCAAATTGATCACGAGATGTCTTATTCACATGCGGAGAACGCAACACGTCAAAACGCTCAATTTTGGTAGGCAATGGAATTGGACCCTTGACCACAGCACCGGTACGCTTGGCTGTATCAACAATCTGCGAGGCAGACTGATCTATTAGACGATAATCGAATGCTTTAAGACGAATACGAATTTTCTGGCTTGACATAATTTTCTCAGCTTTTTGCAGCTCACAGAGCCTGCGAATTAAAGAACGAAATATTATACAGCGAGACCATGTCTTGCTGCACGTTATTTTTACATATTTTTAGTGCTAATACATATAGCGGAGCGAGATCACTCACTCCGCTATAGCGTTTACATCTTTACTTCAGAATCTTTGCTACCACGCCCGCGCCGACGGTACGGCCACCTTCACGGATCGCGAAGCGCAGGCCTTCTTCCATCGCTACAGGGGCGATCAGGCTGACGGTTACGGATACGTTATCGCCTGGCATAACCATTTCGGTCCCAGCTGGCAGTTCAACTGCACCGGTTACGTCTGTGGTGCGGAAGTAGAACTGTGGGCGGTAGCCCTGGAAGAATGGGGTATGACGGCCGCCCTCTTCTTTGCTCAGTACGTAGATTCCGGCTGTGAATTGGGTATGCGGGGTGATGGAGCCTGGCTTTGCCAGTACTTGACCACGTTCAACTTCTTCACGCTTGGTGCCGCGCAGCAGTACGCCGACGTTGTCACCAGCCTGGCCTTGATCCAGCAGTTTGCGGAACATTTCAACGCCGGTGCAGGTTGTCTTGAGGGTTGGCTTGAGACCAACGATTTCAATTTCTTCGCCGACTTTGACGACGCCGCGTTCTACACGACCCGTTACGACGGTACCGCGACCGGAGATGGAGAATACGTCTTCTACCGGCATCAGGAAGGCGCCATCAAGTGCGCGTTCAGGTTGCGGGATGTAGGAGTCGAGTGCTTCTGCGAGGCGCATGATTGCCTGCTCGCCGAGGTCGCCTGTGTCGCCTGACAGCGCCATGGTGGCAGAGCCTTTGATGATCGGCACGTCGTCGCCAGGGAAGTCGTATTTGGTGAGCAGTTCACGAATTTCCATTTCAACGAGTTCGAGCAGTTCTGCGTCGTCGACCATGTCGCATTTGTTCATGAATACGATGATGTACGGTACGCCCACCTGACGTGCCAGCAGGATGTGCTCGCGCGTCTGGGGCATAGGGCCGTCAGCTGCGGACACAACCAGGATGGCGCCGTCCATTTGCGCTGCACCAGTAATCATGTTTTTGATGTAGTCGGCGTGGCCCGGGCAGTCTACGTGTGCGTAGTGACGGTTAGCTGTCTCGTATTCAACGTGGGCTGTATTGATCGTAATTCCGCGCGCTTTTTCTTCAGGTGCCGCGTCAATTTGGTCGTAAGCCTTGGCTTCGCCGCCAAATTTCTTCGACAACACGGTTGCTATCGCTGCAGTCAACGTGGTCTTGCCATGGTCTACGTGACCAATTGTGCCTACGTTTACGTGCGGTTTCGTACGTTCAAATTTTAATTTTGCCATTTCAGCTCTCCAGTTTTTTTAAATTATTTCTTGCTCATTATTGCTTCAGCCACGTTCCTAGGGGCTTCAGTGTAATGCTTAAATTCCATGGTATATGTCGCACGACCCTGAGTTGCAGAGCGCAGCGCAGTGGAATAACCAAACATTTCTGCCAAAGGCACTTCAGCCTTCACTATCTTGCCGCCGCCAACAGTATCGTCCATACCCTGAACCATGCCGCGACGGGAAGACAAGTCACCCATAACGGTACCGGTATAGTCTTCCGGCGTCTCTACTTCAACCGACATCATCGGCTCAAGCAGCACCGGGCTGGCTTTGCGCATACCATCCTTGAATCCCATTGAAGCAGCCATTTTAAAGGCATTTTCGTTCGAGTCTACGTCATGGTATGAACCGTCAAACAAGGTAACTTTCACGTCTACCACAGGGAAACCGGCAAGCACGCCATTTGGCAAAGTATCTTCCAGGCCTTTCTTAACGGCAGGGATAAACTCACGAGGTACTGTTCCACCCTTGATCGCATCAACGAATTCAAAACCCTTACCAGTTTCGTTCGGCTCGATTTTCAGCCAAACATGACCAAATTGACCACGACCACCGGATTGCTTAACAAATTTACCTTCAACTTCAACCGACTTACGTATAGCTTCGCGATAGGCCACTTGAGGAGCACCCACGTTCGCCTCTACACCGAATTCACGCTTCATACGATCAACCAGAATTTCCAGGTGCAATTCACCCATACCGGAAATAATGGTCTGACCTGACTCTTCATCCGTTTTCACACGGAAAGAAGGATCTTCTTTCGCCAGACGATTCAGCGCCATACCCATTTTTTCTTGATCTTGCTTGGTCTTAGGCTCAACCGCAACGTGAATAACCGGCTCAGGGAATATCATGCGTTCAAGCGTGATCACCTTGGCTGGATCACACAGGGTCTCACCAGTGGTCGCCTCTTTCAGGCCAACAGCCGCAGCAATATCACCTGCAAATACTTCTTTGATCTCTTCGCGCTCGTTTGCATGCATCAGCAAAATACGGCCGATACGCTCTTTCTTGTCCTTGATAGGGTTGTAAACAAAATCACCCGCCTGCAAAGAACCAGAATAGACACGGAAGAAAATCAACTGCCCCACAAATGGGTCCGTCATAATTTTGAAAGCCAGCGCCGCGAATGGCTCTTTGTCGTCCGCCTTACGCTCACCCATCGAACCATCTGGCAACTCGCCCGTTACGGGCGGGATATCGATAGGAGAAGGCAGATAATCAACCACAGCATCCAGCATCGCCTGAACACCTTTATTCTTAAAGGCAGAACCGCACAACATAGGCACTATTTCACTTGCGATCGTGCGTATGCGTAGACACGTTTTGATATCCGACTCAGACAATTCACCCTCTTCGAGATACTTATTCATCATCTCTTCAGAAGCTTCAGCCGCGCTTTCCACCATTTGCGCACGAAGATCCTGTGCAGTCTTGAGTAGATCGGCAGGAATATCACGCAACTCAAACTTCATACCCTGAGTTGAATCATCCCAGTAAATCGCTTTCATGCGAACCAGATCAACTACACCTTCAAACTTCTCTTCAGCGCCAATCGGAATCTGAATCGGCACTACGTTTGCACGCAGACGAGTTTTCATCTGATCTACAACTTTATAAAAGTTGGCACCAGAACGATCCATCTTGTTCACGAAAGCAAGACGCGGCACCTTGTATTTATTTGCCTGACGCCAAACAGTTTCAGATTGCGGCTGCACACCACCAACTGCGCAATACACCATGCAAGCACCGTCCAGAACACGCATTGAACGCTCAACCTCAATGGTAAAGTCAACGTGACCCGGGGTATCAATAATATTAATACGATGCTCCGCATAATTCTTGTCCATCCCCTTCCAGTAACATGTAGTAGCAGCAGAGGTGATCGTAATGCCACGCTCCTGCTCCTGCTCCATCCAGTCCATCACGGCCGCGCCATCATGCACTTCGCCGATTTTGTGCGATACCCCGGTATAGAACAGGACACGTTCTGTTGTGGTTGTCTTACCCGCATCAATATGCGCACTGATGCCGATGTTACGATAGAGTTCGATTGGTGTTTTGCGTGCCACGGTAGCTACCTAACTTTCTTAAACTTTTTAGTTTGATTTTTTAGAAGCGGAAATGCGAGAATGCTTTATTCGCCTCAGCCATACGGTGAACTTCTTCACGTTTCTTAACTGCACCGCCACGACCCTCTGAAGCGTCGATCAACTCTCCCGCCAAGCGCATTCCCATGGACTTCTCACCACGCTTACGCGCAAAGTCCTTCAACCAACGCATAGCCAATGCCATACGACGTGAAGGACGAACCTCAACAGGAACCTGGTAGTTTGCACCACCTACACGACGGCTCTTAACTTCAACTTGAGGCTTAACATTGGTCAATGCCAGATTGAAAATTTCGATCGCATCCTTACCGCTCTTTTTCGACACCTGATCCAATGCGCCGTAAAGAATGCGCTCAGCCACCGACTTCTTACCTGAAGTCATGAGCACGTTTACGAATTTGGACAAGTCCTGGTTACCGAACTTTGGATCCGGCAGAATCTCGCGTTTGGCTACTACTCTACGTCTTGGCATATCTAAACCTCAAATTTATCTTACTCATTCAAAAAAACAGTCATGACCGCACTGGTCAGCGCCTGTCAATTACGCCTTTTTAGGGCGCTTCGCTCCATACTTGGAACGAGACTGCTTCCTGTCTTTAACACCAGCAGTATCCAGACTACCGCGCACCATGTGGTAACGCACACCCGGCAAATCCTTAACACGACCACCACGCAGCAGCACCACCGAGTGCTCCTGCAGGTTATGACCTTCACCACCAATGTATGAGATCACCTCAAAACCATTGGTCAAGCGCACCTTGGCGACTTTACGCAAAGCCGAGTTTGGCTTCTTTGGAGTAGTCGTGTAAACACGAGTACAAACACCGCGCTTCTGAGGACTACCCTCAAGCGCAGGGACTTTGCTTTTGCTGACTTCTGCAGCACGGGGGCTACGCACTAACTGGTTAATCGTTGGCATTATATGGTTCCTAAAAACTCTATTTAATCAATCTATAGCAAAACATAAACCGCCACAGCACGAGATATTGATCGCACTGCGACGGCGAAAATGACCGCGCATTCTATTTAAGAACACACCGCCTGTCAAGCAACCCAAGCGTTTTACAGCAATTACGCGTTTTCCTGCGCCTCTGTATTTGCTGCCGCATCGCTCAGTCCCTCGCCTTGAGCCATATCCAGTCCCAGACGTTGCTTGCGGCGTGCGGTATGGAAGGCCAACCCGGTACCTGCAGGTATCAAACGTCCAACAATGACGTTTTCCTTCAGACCGCGCAGGTCGTCTCTCTTACCCATAATTGCGGCTTCGGTCAGTACTCGCGTTGTTTCCTGGAACGATGCTGCAGAAATGAACGAGTCGGTAGAAAGCGATGCTTTGGTGATACCCAGCAACATATATTGGAAAGTGGCCGGCTGCTTGCCTTGAGCTTCAACCAGTTCATTTTCTGTCAACAGATCAGCACGCTCCACCTGCTCCTTAGGAATGAACTTGGTATCGCCAGCATCGACAATCTGAACCCGTCTCAACATCTGGCGCACAATGACTTCGATATGCTTGTCGTTGATCTTCACACCCTGCAGGCGATATACATCCTGCACTTCATCGGTGATGTAGCGAGCAAGCGCTTCAATGCCGAGCAAGCGCAAGATATCATGCGGATCGGCAGGGCCGTCCACAATCATCTCGCCCTGGGTCACCAACTGACCATCATGCACCAATACATGCTTGTCTTTGGTGATCAGGAACTCATGCGGCTGACCTTCGCCATCGGTAATAACCAAACGCTGCTTGCCCTTTGTCTCTTTTCCGAATGAAGCGGTACCCGTCACATCAGCCAGCATGCCGGCATCTTTAGGTGAACGCGCCTCAAACAGTTCGGCAACACGCGGCAGACCACCGGTAATATCACGTGTTTTAGATGACTCTTGCGGAATACGTGCCAGCACTTCACCCACGCCCACATTCTGACCGTCTTCCACGGTAATAATACTGCCGACCTGGAAGGTAACCGAAATGGAAATATCGGTACCGGCAATCTTGATCTCATTACCCTCGTTGTCCAGCAGACGCACCAGCGGACGCATACCCTTGCTACCGGTGCGCTTGGGGTCGATAACCACCAGGCTGGAAAGACCTGTTACATCGTCGATCTGGCGCATAACAGTAACGCCTTCCTCAACCCCTTCAAAGCGGGCACGACCTGCGTACTCAGTCACAACTGGACGAGTATGCGGATCCCACGTTGCCAACACTTCGCCTGCACGAACTGCCGCGCCTTCTTTAGTCGTCAGGGTGGCGCCGTAAGGCACTTTATGACGCTCGCGCTCGCGACCATGATCATCCGTCACCATAATCTCGCCGCTTCGTGCCACGACTACCTGCACACCCTTCGCAGTAGTAACTGTTCGCATATTCGCGCTGTATTTGAGCACACCGTTGGATTTTCCCTCAACCTGACTTGCCACGATAGTACGTGATGCTGCACCACCGATGTGGAAAGTACGCATGGTCAACTGTGTACCTGGCTCACCGATAGACTGCGCAGCAATCACTCCAACAGATTCCCCGACGGTAATCATCCCGCCACGACCCAAGTCGCGGCCATAACACTTCGCACACAGGCCGAAGCGTGTTTCGCAGGTAAGAGGAGTACGCACGCGCACCTCGTCGATGCCCAGCGATTCAATCACCTCTACCATGTCTTCATCCAGCAGTGTGCCTGCTTCGTAGAGTGTCTCACTGGATTCAGGATTAACAATATCAGTGCTGGTAACGCGGCCGAGGATACGCTCACGCAATGCTTCGATTACCTCACCGCCCTCAACCAGCGCCTTCATTGAACGCCCCAGGGCGGTACCGCAATCTTCCTCGATCACCACCAGATCCTGTGTCACATCCACCAGACGGCGTGTCAGATAACCTGAGTTCGCTGTCTTCAGCGCCGTATCGGCCAAACCTTTACGTGCACCGTGCGTAGAAATAAAGTACTGCAATGTGTTCAGACCCTCGCGGAAGTTCGCGGTGATCGGTGTCTCAATAATGGAACCGTCAGGCTTGGCCATCAAACCGCGCATACCCGACAATTGACGAATCTGCGCTGCAGAACCGCGCGCACCGGAGTCGGCCATCATGTAGATGGAGTTGAATGACTCCTGCATCACTACCTTGCCCTTCTTATCGGTACGTGCTTCGCCTGTGGCGAATTCAATAATCGGCTCGCTGCCCAACTGTTCCATCATGGCCTTGGCCACAACATCACCGGTACGGCCCCAGATATCCACCACCTTATTGTAACGTTCGCCCTGAGTAACCAGTCCGGAGGTGTACTGAGTGTCTATTTCATGCACCTCTTTTTCAGCCGCGGCAATCAGTTCATTCTTTTGCTTGGGCACCAGCATGTCATCAACGCAGATCGAGATACCGGCGCGGGTCGCATAGGTAAATCCGGTGCTCATCAGCTTGTCAGCCATGATGACGGTATCACGCAGACCGCAACGGCGGAAACTGGTGTTAATCAGACGCGAGATTTCTTTCTTCTTCAGCGCCTTGTTCACTACGCTGAATGGCAATCCAACCGGCAGAATTTCAGACAGAATGGCACGGCCGATAGTAGTTTCGTAACGAGTGCGTTTTTCTTGGCGCACGCCGTTCTCATCCAAACTCGCCTCATTGACACGCACCATGACTTTCGCCTGCAGATCAACCTGCTTGGCCTGATAAGCGCGCAGCGCTTCGGACACGTCAGCGAACATAGAGCCTTCGCCCTGAGCACCAGCCTTGTCGCGCGTCATGTAATACAGACCCAGCACAATATCCTGCGACGGAACAATAATTGGCTCACCGTTTGCAGGTGATAACACGTTGTTTGAGGCCAGCATCAGGGTGCGGCATTCCATCTGTGCTTCCAGCGACAGTGGAACGTGCACCGCCATTTGGTCACCGTCAAAGTCGGCGTTAAATGCGGTACATACCAACGGATGCAGCTGAATCGCCTTGCCTTCAATCAGCATGGGCTCAAACGCCTGGATACCCAGACGGTGCAGCGTTGGCGCACGGTTCAGCATCACCGGATGTTCGCGGATAACCTCTTCCAGAATGTCCCAGACGATCGGTTCTTCAGCCTCAACCATGCGTTTACCGGCCTTGATAGTCGTAGCCAAACCCATTTTCTCCAGGCGCTCAAAGATAAACGGCTTGAACAGCTCAAGCGCCATTTTCTTCGGCAGACCACACTGATGCAGTTTCAGCTGAGGACCCACCACGATTACGGAACGGCCTGAATAGTCTACGCGCTTACCCAGCAAGTTCTGACGGAAACGACCGCCCTTACCTTTGATCATGTCAGCCAGAGACTTGAGCGGACGCTTGTTAGCACCGGTCATCGCCTTGCCGCGACGGCCGTTGTCCAGCAGCGAGTCGACAGACTCTTGCAGCATACGCTTTTCGTTGCGCACGATAATTTCCGGTGCTTTCAACTCGAGCAAACGCTTCAATCTGTTGTTACGGTTAATGACGCGACGATACAAGTCGTTCAGATCGGATGTCGCAAAGCGACCGCCATCCAGCGGAACCAGGGGACGCAGTTCAGGTGGCAGCACGGGCAATACTTCCAGCACCATCCACTCAGGCTTGATGCCAGACTGAACAAACGCTTCCAGAATCTTCAAGCGCTTGGCATATTTCTTGATTTTGGTTTCAGAGCTGGTTGCTTCCAGTTCCGCACGCAGCGTGGTGACTTCAGCAGGCACATCCAAAGCACGCAGCAATGCGCGCACGCCCTCTGCACCCATCACAGCAGAAAACTCGTCGCCATACTCTTCCAGCTTGGCGAGGTAATCATCTTCGGACAACAACTGACCGCGGTTAAGCGGCGTCATACCTGGCTCGGTGACTACATATGCCTCAAAATACAGTACGCGCTCGATGTCGCGCAAGGTCATGTCCAGCACCATACCCAGTCGGGATGGCAAACTCTTCAAAAACCAGATATGCGCTACAGGAGAAGCCAGTTCGATATGTCCCATGCGTTCACGACGCACTTTGGACAAGGTAACTTCAACACCGCACTTCTCGCAGATCACACCACGATGCTTCAGGCGTTTGTATTTACCGCACAGACATTCGTAATCCTTGATTGGTCCGAAAATTTTGGCGCAAAACAAGCCATCACGTTCAGGCTTGAACGTTCTGTAGTTGATGGTTTCCGGCTTTTTAACTTCGCCATAAGACCATGAACGAATTTTTTCAGGGGAAGCGAGACCGATTTTGATCGAGTCAAACTCTTCCTTTTGCGTTACCTGCTTAAATAAATCTAGCAATGCTTTCATTTGCAACTCCTCGTTAACCTTGTGCCCAAGTTCTTAAACTATGTGCGAATCACTTTAGTTACGTATCAGATCGATATCAATACACAAGGATCGAATTTCCTTGGTTAACACGTTGAACGACTCAGGCATCCCGGCATCAATCTTATGGTCGCCTTTAACGATGCTTTCATACACTTTGGTACGGCCTGTGACGTCGTCAGACTTGACGGTGAGCATTTCCTGCAGAGTATAAGCTGCACCGTAAGCTTCCAGTGCCCAGACCTCCATCTCACCGAAGCGCTGTCCACCGAACTGCGCCTTACCACCGAGCGGCTGCTGAGTAACCAGACTGTATGGACCAGTGGAACGTGCGTGCATTTTGTCATCAACCAGATGGTGCAATTTCAGCACATGCATGTATCCGACGGTAACCGGGCGGTCAAATTCCTCGCCTGTACGTCCGTCCTGCAGCTTCATCTGTCCTGAACGCGGCAAGTCTGCCAGTTCCAGCATGGACTTGATCTCGTCTTCGCTGGCGCCGTCAAAAACCGGCGTAGAGAACGGCACACCAGCCTTCAGGTTGCGACACAGATCGACGATCTCATCATCGCTAAATGCAGCGATCTCTGCCGCCTGCTCGTCCTTGTAAATCTTGGCGAGGAACTTGCGAATATCGGCAACCTTGGCTTCAGCTTCCAGCATTTTGCTGATCTTCTGACCCAGTCCCTTGGCTGCCCAGCCCAGATGCACCTCCAATACCTGACCGATGTTCATACGCGAAGGCACACCCAGCGGGTTCAACACAACATCAATCGGCGTGCCATTAGCCATGCATGGCATGTCTTCAACCGGAACGATGCGCGATACCACACCCTTGTTACCGTGGCGACCCGCCATCTTGTCACCAGGTTGCAGGCGGCGCTTAACGGCCACATACACCTTCACCATTTTCTGCACGCCGGCTTGCAGCTCATCACCCTGAGTCAATTTGCGCTTCTTCAAATCGAAGGCTGCGTCAAATTCCAGGCGTTTCTGCGCCAAGCCATCTTTAACCTGTTCAAGCTGCGCGGCAACTTCATCATCGCTCAGGCGAATATCAAACCACTGGTGATGCTCAAGACCACCAAGATAATCTTTGGTCAGCTTGGTGCCCTTGGCAAGCTTCTTAGGTCCGCCGTTTGCAACCTTGCCGGTCAGCATTTTTTCCAGACGGGTGAACACGTCCACCTCAACAATACGCATCTGGTCAGCCAGATCTTTCTTGTAACGGCCCAGTTCATCGTCAACAATCTGCTGCGCACGTGCATCGCGCTGCAAACCTTCGCGCGTAAATACTTGCACGTCGATAACTGTTCCCGAAATACCTGCCTGCACGCGCAAGCTGGTATCTTTTACGTCAGATGCTTTTTCGCCAAAAATAGCGCGCAACAGCTTCTCTTCCGGTGTAAGTTGCGTTTCACCCTTCGGTGTCACCTTACCAACCAGCACATCACCCACTACTACCTCAGCACCGATGTGCACAATGCCGCATTCATCCAGGCGTGCCATCTGGCCTTCGGACAGGTTAGGAATGTCACGGGTGATCTCTTCCGAGCCCAGCTTGGTGTCGCGTGCGACAACGGTTAACTCTTCGATATGAATCGAAGTAAACCTGTCGTCAGACACTACACGTTCGGAAATCAGAATAGAGTCTTCGTAGTTATAGCCATTCCACGGCATAAACGCGACCAGCATATTTTGACCGAGTGCCAGTTCTCCCATATCGGTGGAAGCACCATCGGCAATCACGTCACCGCGCTCGATCACATCACCCATTTTCACCAGCGGACGCTGATTGATGTTGGTGTTCTGGTTGGATCTTGTGTACTTGGTCAGATTGTAAATATCGACACCAACTTCACCGTGCGTCGTTTCGTCGTCGTTCACACGCACAACAATACGGCCGGAATCCACATAATCCACGCGACCACCGCGCCAGGCCTGTACCGCGGTACCTGAGTCGATCGCTACGGTACGTTCAATGCCCGTTCCGACCAGCGCTTTTTCAGCACGCAGGCAAGGTACCGCCTGACGTTGCATGTTGGCACCCATCAAGGCACGGTTCGCGTCGTCATGTTCCAGGAAAGGAATCAGCGAGGCAGCTACGGACACAACCTGTGAGGTTGAGACGTCCATATATTCGATCTTGTCCGGCGTAGCCAGAACAAATTCGTTATGCTGACGTGAAGAAACGATGTCGTTGGTAAATTTGCCTTTGGGATCGAGTTCGGCATTCGCCTGCGCGATCGTAAACTTGCCCTCTTCAATCGCCGACAGATAATCCACATCCATGGTCGCACGGCCCTTGGCCACCCGGCGATAAGGTGTTTCAATAAAGCCGTAAGTATTGGTGCGAGCATACAGCGACAGAGAGTTGATCAGCCCGATGTTCGGGCCTTCTGGTGTCTCAATCGGGCATACGCGGCCATAGTGTGTCGGATGCACGTCGCGCACTTCAAAGCCTGCGCGTTCACGCGTCAATCCGCCCGGTCCCAAGGCCGAAATACGGCGCTTGTGCGTCACTTCAGACAGCGGGTTGGTTTGATCCATAAACTGCGACAACTGGCTGGAGCCAAAGAATTCTTTGACGGCAGCAGATATCGGCTTGGCATTGATCAGATCATGCGGCATCAGATTGTCGGTTTCAGCCTGACCCAGACGCTCTTTAACTGCGCGTTCAACGCGTGCCAGTCCGGTGCGGAACTGGTTTTCGGCCAGTTCGCCCACTGCGCGAATGCGGCGGTTTCCGAGGTGATCGATGTCATCGATTTCACCGCGGCCATTGCGCAATTCAACCAGAATCTTGATGACTGCAACGATGTCTTCGTTCGACAGCGTCACTGCGCCGGTCAACTCGTCGCGACCAACGCGACGGTTAAATTTCATCCGGCCAACGGCTGACAAATCATAACGCTCTTCCGAAAAGAACAGACCGTTAAACAAGCCCTCTACAGCATCTTCGGTGGGCGGCTCGCCGGGGCGCATCATGCGGTAAATGGCAACACGCGCAGTCCACAGATCTGTGGTTTCATCGAGACGCAGTGTCTGTGAAATGAACGCACCCTGATCCAGATCGTTGGTGTAAAGAGTATGAAACTTTGTTATACCCGCTTCGTGCAGCTTGGCCAGCACTGTCTCGGTAATCTCATCATTGGCATTAGCGATAATCTCACCGCTATCCTTATCAACAATGTTTTGCGCCAAAGCACGGCCCATCAAGAAATCTTCGCCAACTGCAAGCTTGCTAATACCGTCTTCGCTCATTTCGCGCACATGGCGCGCTGTGATGCGCTTGTCCATGGCCACGATAACTTTGCCGGCCTTATTCAGAATATCGAAGCGTGCAATTTCACCGCGCAGACGCTCGGGCACGACTTCAAACTGTATTCCCTTCTTGCCCAGGTGGAATGTATCAAAGTCGAAGAATGCAGCCAGAATTTCTTCGTTGGTAAAACCTATGGATTTCAGCAGTATTGTTACCGGCAACTTGCGGCGACGGTCGATACGGAAATACACGTAATCCTTGGCATCGAACTCAAAATCCAGCCATGAACCACGGTAAGGAATAACGCGTGCCGAGAACAGCAGCTTGCCGGAGGAGTGGGTTTTGCCGCGATCATGCTCGAAGAACACGCCGGGCGAACGGTGCAATTGCGATACGATAACGCGTTCGGTACCGTTAATCACAAAGGAGCCGGTATGAGTCATCAGCGGAATTTCGCCCATGTACACTTCCTGCTCTTTGACTTCCTTGACCGTTGGCTTGGACGCTTCTTTGTCCAGCAATGTCAGGCGCACGCGTGCGCGCAATGGCGACGCGTAGGTCAAGCCGCGCTGCTTGCACTCCTTTACGTCGAACGGAGGAACGCCGAGCACATAGCTGACGTAATCCAGACGCGCAAATTTGTTGTGGCTTTCAATTGGAAAAATCGAATTGAACGCGGCTTGCAAGCCTTGTTTCTTGCGCTGTGCAGGATCTACGTCAGCTTGGAGAAACTCGCTGTACGACTCTAGTTGAGTAGACAGCAAATAAGGCACCGGCAAAGCGGCGATCCGTTTGGCAAAACTTTTACGGATACGTTTTTTTTCAGTAAAAGAATAACTCATTGATATCTCCACGACCGAAGGAAAAAGACAAAGGATAAAAAGCGCATTTACGCACCTTATCCATTAGCTTCTAAAATTAAAATACTGTGGTTACAGTTGCTAATTAAAAAATGGCAAAAGGCTGACGGAACCCGCCAGCCCTTGTACGCATTATGTTATTACTTCATTTCTGCAGTTGCGCCAGCCTCAACCAATTGCTTGATCATCGCTTCAGCATCAGCTTTGGAAACGCCTTCCTTAACTGCCTTAGGTGCGCCGTCTACCAGGTCTTTAGCTTCTTTCAAGCCCAGACCAGTGATTGCACGAACTGTCTTGATCACGCCAACTTTGCTGTCGCCAGCAGACATCAGCATTACTGTGAATTCAGTTTGCTCCGCAGCTGCAGCAGCACCGGCTGCAGCACCACCAGCAGGTCCGGCTACAGCAACAGCGGCAGCAGAAACACCAAACTTCTCTTCCATCTCTTTGATCAGAGCAGACAGATCCAATACAGACATTTGCGCAATTGCGTCAAGAATTTCAGCTTTATTAACAGCCATGTAAATCTCCTAAAATATTTAATTCAAAAGTATGCAGTTGCACAGTTGCTTTAAGCAGAAGCCGCTTCGGCTTCCTTTTTATCGCGAACTGCAGCCAGGCCACGAACAAATGTGCTTGTTGTTGCGAGCATTGTGCCCATCAACATTGCAATCAACTCGTCGCGGCTTGGTGTAGCTGCCAGAACTTTAACGTCATCCGCAGTCATCACCGTGCCTGACATGCAGCCAGCAGTAATCACCAACTTCGCATTGGATTTGGCAAAATCGTGCACCACTTTTGCAGCGGAAACAGCATCAGGGCTGATGCTGTAAATCAACGGACCAACCATCTTGTCCGCTAACGCTGCAAAAGGAGTGTCCATTACCGCACGGCGAGCCAATGTATTTTTCAATACATGCATGTACACACCAGATTTGCGTGCATTGGCACGCAGCTTGGTAATGTCACTCACCGCGATACCACGGTATTCTGCCAGGACGATAGTCTGCGCCTGTGCTACCTGAGCACTCACTTCAGCAACTACTGCCTGTTTTTCTTGCAGATTAAGACCCAAAGTCTTCCTCCATTTTCAACTGAAATACAATATAGGCACCGTTTCACGTTGCCTATATGCATTTCACAATTAATAACCGCGACCACAAATTCAATATTGAACATGCATCGTTCAAAAGCATACTTGCGGGCACACCATCTACGTGGGTTGACGATTCAGCTGCCAATTAAAGCATCGGCCAACAACACCTCTGCTACCTACGGTCTTTGATAATCTGCCACTCTTGCCAGCAGTCCAAAGTTCTTCATCGACAGGGCATTTACGCCCTGTCGCATTCAATCAAATACCTACGCGGTCAAACTCGCCTGCTCAACGCGGATACCAACGCCCATGGTGCTGGAGATTGCCACTTTCTTCAGGTAAATACCCTTAGTAGCTGACGGTTTGGCTTTAACCAAAGCATCAATCAGCGCCAGCATGTTTTCACGCAAAGCAGCGGGTTCAAACGAAGCACGGCCGATTGTGCATTGAACAATCCCGTTCTTGTCTGTGCGGTACTGCACCTGGCCAGCTTTCGCATTGCGCACAGCACCTGCCACATCAGCGGAAACCGTACCAACCTTGGGGTTAGGCATCAGGCCGCGCGGACCCAGAATCTGACCCAGCTGACCAACAATGCGCATTGCATCGGGTGACGCAATCACTACGTCGAAATCCATCTTACCCGCCTTGATACTTTCCGCCAGATCTTCGAATCCAACGATATCTGCGCCAGCTGCCTTCGCTTCTTCAGCCTTGGGACCCTGTGCAAAAACGGCAACACGCACAGTCTTACCAGTACCCTTGGGTAATACAACAGAGCCACGCACCAGTTGATCCGATTTACGTGCGTCAATTCCCAGATTCACGGCCACGTCGATTGACTCATCAAACTTGGCTTTTGCAGTTTCCTTGACCAGCTTCAACGCTTCATCCAGCGCATACAGCTTGGTACGATCAACCTTGGCAGCGAGTGCCTTATAACGCTTGGAGATATGTGCCATTTTTATTCACCTTCCACAGTAATGCCCATGCTGCGCGCACTGCCAGCTATGGTACGCACCGCTGCGTCCATATCGGCAGCAGTCAGATCAGCTTGTTTTGTTTTTGCAATATCTTCCGCTTGTTTGCGAGTCAGCTTGCCGACCTTGGCGGTATGCGGTGTAGGGCTACCCTTTTGCACGCCTGCGGCTTTCTTGATCAGAATAGTCGCTGGAGGGCTCTTCATTACAAAGGTAAAGCTCTTGTCTGCAAAAGCCGTGATCACCACCGGAATTGGCAGGCCAGGCTCTATACCCTGGGTCTGGGCATTAAACGCCTTGCAGAACTCCATGATATTGAGGCCGCGCTGACCCAGTGCCGGGCCGATTGGAGGACTGGGATTTGCTTTCCCAGCAGGAACTTGCAGCTTGATATAGCCGACAATTTTCTTTGCCATTTTGATACTCCTGTTAGTGGGTTAAACGCATATCGTTTTATTCCGATACGCTCCCCGTTGGTAATGCCGGATTGCTCCGATTTCTTGCTACAGACAGTTAAAATCAGACTTTTTCGACTTGTCCGAAATCCAATTCCACCGGTGTCGAACGACCAAAAATGGTCACTGCCACACGTATTTTACTCTTGTCATAATTGACTGTTTCTACGGTTCCGTTAAAATCGGTGAAAGGACCCTCTTTAACACGAACCGACTCACCCACTTCAAACAACACCTTGGGACGCGGCTTCTCAACACCGGCCTGCATTTGCTGCATGATATTATCGACTTCCTTTTGGCTAATTGGCGTCGGCTTCATCGCCGTACCACCAATAAAGCCTGAAACTTTTGGTATGCTCTTGACCATATGCCATGTCTCATCGGTCATTTCCATCTCGACCAGCACATAGCCAGGATAAAATTTGCGCTCACTGAGTTTTTTCTGACCCGCCTTTAGCTCTACCACTTCCTCAACCGGCACCAGAATCTGACCAAACAAGTTTTCCATACCGGCGCGCGCAATACGCTCCACCAAGGCACGCTGCACACTTTTTTCAAATTGAGAGTACGTATGAACAACATACCAGCGCTTAGACATCATTAACCCCGTCCCATCAACTTGTTAATTGCAAACAAAAGAGTTGCATCTACCGCCCATAGAAATAAGGCCATAACCACAGCAAACAAGACCACCACACCGGTGGTCTGCAAAGTTTCTTTTCTGGTTGGCCAAACAACGCGCCTTGCTTCGGCCACGGATTCTTTGCCAAAACCAAAAAAACGCTTGCCTGGCTCTGACGTCCACAATACCGCGGCCGCCAGCACCAAGCCAAGCAGAACGGAAAGAACGCGCAGCACCTCGGCGAATGCAACAGCACTACCCTGCAAAAAGTAATAACCTGCAATACCTGCCACTACCAGGAGGAATGCCACGCCTATTTTGATTATATTTACCATGCGCAATCCAATCCCTTTTCTCTTAACGTGCTACTTTAATTGGCAGGCCAGGAGGGTTTCGAACCCCCAACCCTCGGTTTTGGAGACCGATACTCTACCAATTGAGCTACTGGCCTATTAACCTTTAAAACGAGATATAGCGGAGCGAGATCACTCACTCCGCTATAGCGTTTACATCTTTACTTCAGAATCTTTGCTACCACGCCCGCGCCGACGGTACGGCCACCTTCACGGATCGCGAAGCGCAGGCCTTCTTCCATCGCTACAGGGGCGATCAGGCTGACGGTTACGGATACGTTATCGCCTGGCATAACCATTTCGGTCCCAGCTGGCAGTTCAACTGCACCGGTTACGTCTGTGGTGCGGAAGTAGAACTGTGGGCGGTAGCCCTGGAAGAATGGGGTATGACGGCCGCCCTCTTCTTTGCTCAGTACGTAGATTCCGGCTGTGAATTGGGTATGCGGGGTGATGGAGCCTGGCTTTGCCAGTACTTGACCACGTTCAACTTCTTCACGCTTGGTGCCGCGCAGCAGTACGCCGACGTTGTCACCAGCCTGGCCTTGATCCAGCAGTTTGCGGAACATTTCAACGCCGGTGCAGGTTGTCTTGAGGGTTGGCTTGAGACCAACGATTTCAATTTCTTCGCCGACTTTGACGACGCCGCGTTCTACACGACCCGTTACGACGGTACCGCGACCGGAGATGGAGAATACGTCTTCTACCGGCATCAGGAAGGCGCCATCAAGTGCGCGTTCAGGTTGCGGGATGTAGGAGTCGAGTGCTTCTGCGAGGCGCATGATTGCCTGCTCGCCGAGGTCGCCTGTGTCGCCTGACAGCGCCATGGTGGCAGAGCCTTTGATGATCGGCACGTCGTCGCCAGGGAAGTCGTATTTGGTGAGCAGTTCACGAATTTCCATTTCAACGAGTTCGAGCAGTTCTGCGTCGTCGACCATGTCGCATTTGTTCATGAATACGATGATGTACGGTACGCCCACCTGACGTGCCAGCAGGATGTGCTCGCGCGTCTGGGGCATAGGGCCGTCAGCTGCGGACACAACCAGGATGGCGCCGTCCATTTGCGCTGCACCAGTAATCATGTTTTTGATGTAGTCGGCGTGGCCCGGGCAGTCTACGTGTGCGTAGTGACGGTTAGCTGTCTCGTATTCAACGTGGGCTGTATTGATCGTAATTCCGCGCGCTTTTTCTTCAGGTGCCGCGTCAATTTGGTCGTAAGCCTTGGCTTCGCCGCCAAATTTCTTCGACAACACGGTTGCTATCGCTGCAGTCAACGTGGTCTTGCCATGGTCTACGTGACCAATTGTGCCTACGTTTACGTGCGGTTTCGTACGTTCAAATTTTAATTTTGCCATGATTTTTCCTCACTAACACCAACACACAAAAAAATTTAAAAGAATTTTGGTGCCCAAAGCGGGAATCGGACCCGCGACCTCTCCCTTACCAAGGGAGTGCTCTGCCACTGAGCCATTTGGGCCATCACAAACTGGAGCGGGAGAAGGGGATCGAACCCTCGTCGTAAGTTTGGAAAACTTCTGCTCTACCATTGAGCTACACCCGCACGCTTTGCCGCTTAAACAATGCATGACCATATACAAAAAAATCACACACCGCCCAAACACAATGCCAGTCAACTAAATCAACCGACAATAAAACAAACCGCAAACAACAATATATTGGTGGAGGGAGAAGGATTCGAACCTTCGAAGGCAGAGCCGTCAGATTTACAGTCTGATCCCTTTAACCGCTCGGGAATCCCTCCAAATTGAACCCGCAATTATCCCTACTTTATTCAGACTTGTCAAAGGGGAATTAATCTTTTCTGAAGAGTGCTGACTGTGCATGTGCCTGCAACCCCTCACCGAATGCCAGCGTGGCTGCAATTTTTCCCAGCGTTGCCGCACCTTGCGCGGACACCTGGATCAGACTGCTGCGCTTCTGAAAATCGTAAACGCCGAGCGGGGATGAGAAGCGCGCAGTGCCCGATGTCGGCAACACGTGGTTGGGGCCAGCGCAATAATCGCCCAGCGCCTCGGAAGTATAGCGCCCCATGAAAATAGCTCCTGCGTGCTGCAGTTTTGGCAACAACTGCTGCGGATTTTCGACGGACAGCTCCAGATGTTCAGGTGCGATACGGTTGCTGATGGCGCAAGCCTCATCGATATCTCGCACCGTTATCAGGGCACCGCGATTTTCCAGCGCGGTGCGGATAATACCGCGCCGCGGCATCTGTTCCAACAAACGTTCTGCGCTCGCGTGTACTGCCTCAGCATAGGCTGCATCGGGCGTCAATAAGATAGCCTGCGCCAATTCATCGTGCTCAGCCTGCGAGAACAAGTCCATCGCAATCCAGTCAGGATTGGTCTTCCCATCGCATATCACCAGAATCTCGGAAGGGCCGGCCACCATATCTATTCCCACTACGCCAAACACGCGACGCTTGGCAGATGCCACATAGGCATTGCCGGGACCGACAATTTTATCTACCCGGGGTATGGTCGCAGTGCCGTAGGCCAGTGCAGCCACTGCCTGCGCGCCGCCAATGGTGAATACCCGATCAGCACCCACCAGCCAGGCTGCTGCCAGCACCAATGAATTGCGCACACCATCAGGGGTAGGCACCACCATGATCAGTTCACCCACGCCGGCCACCTTGGCTGGCAGTGCGTTCATCAGCACGGAGGACGGATAGGCCGCCTTGCCTCCCGGCACATACAAACCCACGCGCTCAATCGGGCTGATCTGTTGCCCTAGCAGCGTGCCATCTTGTTCGGTGTAGCTCCACGAAGTCTGCAGCTGTTTCTGATGATAGGCCGTTACTCGCTGCGCGGCTTGCTCCAACGCAACACGCTGCTCTGCCGGCAGACCATCGAAGGCCGCACGCAACTCTGACCGGGGTATTTCCAGGGACGCAGCCGTATTCGCCGGCAAGCGATCAAAGCGCTGCGTGTATTCAAGCAGCGCGGCATCGCCGCGCGTGCGCACATCTGCCAGTATCGCTGCCACAGTCGTCTCGAGCTTCTCATCCTGTGTGGATTCAAAAGCCAGCAAATCGCTGAGTTGCGCATCAAAATCCGCTTGTTGCGAGGAAAGCCGCCTGATTTTCATACGCTCACCGCCTGAGCAAAAGCGTCCAGCATCGGCTGAATGGTCGCGCGTTTGAGTTTCAATGACGCCTGATTCACCACCAGGCGCGAAGAAATCTGGGCAATTTCCTCAACCGCCTTGAGGTGGTTTGCCTTCAAGGTATTACCGCTGCTGACCACATCCACAATCGCATCGGACAGTCCAACCAGCGGTGCCAGCTCCATCGAGCCGTATAACTTGATCAAGTCCACATGTACACCCTTTCCGGCAAAGTGTTCGCGTGCTGTTTGCAGATATTTGGTAGCAACGCGCAGGCGCGCACCCTGGCGCACAGCCGCTGCATAATCAAAATTATCGCGCACCGCCACCATCATGCGGCAACGCGCAATATTCAGATCGAGCGGCTGATACAAACCGCTACCGCCATGCTCGTTGAGCACATCCTTGCCTGCCACCCCCATATCTGCCGCGCCATATTGCACATAGGTCGGCACATCAGAGGCACGCACGATGATCAGACGCACATCTGCACGATTGGTAGACAAAATCAGTTTGCGCGAAGACTCCGGTGCTTCCAGCGGGATAATCCCTGCCGCTGCCAGCAAGGGCAGGGTTTCCTCAAAAATGCGCCCTTTGGATAAGGCGATGGTAATCATGAATGAACTCTTTCGTATGAAACGTAACGGATAACGACTGGCTGGTTACAAATTTCCTGTCATCTGCCAGTCTGGTTTACGGGCGGGGCAGTTCCTCACCGGCAAACCCTCACTTTAGTCTTCTGATGCTCGCGCCCAGTTGCGACAACTTTGCTTCAATATGCGCATAACCACGATCCAGGTGATAGATACGATCGATAACAGTTTCGCCTTGCGCAACCAAACCCGCAATCACCAGACTGGCGGAAGCGCGCAAGTCCGTCGCCATCACCGTTGCTCCCTCCAGGCCAGCAACCCCTCGTACAAGGGCGGTATTGCCTTCCACATCTATCTGCGCGCCGAGACGGCGCAATTCCTGCACATGCATAAAGCGGTTTTCGAAAATAGTTTCCACCATCATCGCACTGCCATCTGCAATGGTATTGAGCGCCATAAATTGCGCCTGCATGTCGGTGGGGAAAGCCGGATAGGGAGCGGTGCGCAAATTAACCGATTTGGGGCGACCGCGCATTTCAAGATGGATCGTGTCAGCCTCGATGCGCAGCTTCGCGCCCGCTTCGCTCAATTTCTCCAGCACCGTATCCAGAATGTCTGCACTCGTGTTGCGCAAAGTGATGCTGCCACCGGTAGCTGCTGCCGCGACCAGGAAGGTGCCGCTCTCTATGCGGTCTGGCAGGATGCGGTGTTCGGCGGCATGCAATTTGTCCACGCCCGTGATCGTGATCATATCCGTTCCTGCGCCGGACACATCTGCCCCCATCGCAATCAGACAGTTGGCCAAATCGACAACTTCGGGCTCACGCGCGGCATTTTCCAGCACGGTCACACCATCAGCCAGAGCAGCTGCCATCATCAGGTTTTCCGTGCCGGTAACGCTGACGATATCAAAGAAAATGCGCGCACCCTTGAGGCGCCTGGCCTGTGCATGAATATAGCCATGCTCGATGGAAATCTGCGCGCCCATCGCCTGCAAGCCCTTGATATGCAGGTCAACCGGGCGCGAACCGATAGCGCAACCTCCAGGCAATGAAACCTTTGCCTCGCCAAAGCGTGCTACCAACGGGCCCAGCACAAGCACTGATGCACGCATGGTTTTCACCATGTCATAAGGCGCTTCCAGCTTGTTCACATGGGCGCCGTCCAAGGTCATATCTTCGCCGTCAGTCTCAACCCTCACGCCCATCTGCTGCAACAGCTTGCGCATAGTGGCAATATCGTGCAAATCGGGCACATTGGATAGCTGCAGAGGTTCGGCACTGAGCAGGCTCGCGCACATGATCGGCAGCGCTGCATTTTTTGCGCCGGAAATCAAAACATCGCCGTGTAGCGGATGACCGCCTTGAATCGCTAATTTTTGCATTGATTATTGCTTTTCCTGCCACTCTTGAGGCGTAAACGTTTTCATCGACAAGGCATGAATATCAGTTGTCATGCGATTACCCAATGTTTTATTAACACGCTGTTGCCGCTGGATACGGCTCAAGCCCGCGAATTCTTCGCTGACAATCACCGCTTCAAAATGCTGACCATCGCCGACCACGGTCAGATAGCTGGTGCTCATGCCCTGTTCGATGTCTTTTTTAATACTTTCCGGAGTAACCATTTGATATTTTGTACTTTTATAAAAAATTTTATTTGGCAGCGCTCAGCGGCAACAACTCTGCCACGCCATACAAGTTTGCCAGACTCATCAGATTGTCTGGCACATTGGAAAAATGCAAAGTAGCCTTGTTACGCCCAGCCTCGCGCATCCACACCAGCATCAGACTGACCGCTGAGGAATCCACTTTTTCCAGCCCCGCAAAATCGATAACCAGATTATTGTTCGTGCCGCCACTTTCCTGGAATTTCAATCCCTCGTTGAACAATGCACTGACAGTCGTCAAAGTCACATCGCCAGACACCTGCAACCCGCCTCCTGAACGCTCTATCACTTTGACTCCGCCTTGTTTGCCGATGTCTTGTTCAGCTCGACTAACGATTTGATCAGACCATCGATCCCATCCTGCTGCACCTTCTCGGCAAACGATCCGCGATGCGTCGCCACCAGGCTGATCCCCTCCACCGTCACATCAAACGCCTTCCATCCGGCGTCCGTCTTTTCCATTTCATAATTAACCGGAATGACAGGAGCACCCGGCCTGCGTATCACCGTTTTAATCGTCACTTCAGTTGCACCATCGGGAACGGTCACTGACTTGGTATCGACACTCACATCCTTATAAGTCGTAAATGCCTTGCTATAAGTGCGAACCAGCAACGTGCGGAACTCAGCAACTAAAGCGGCTTTCTGTTCAGGGGTGGCTGTTCGCCATGGCCTGCCTACTGCCAGCTTGGTCATGCGCTCGAAATCAAAATGTGGCAATACCTTGGCGTCGATAAATTCCAGTATTTTCCTGTCATTAGCACGCTTATCCTGATTGATGATTAGCAGCACATCATGCACAGTAGCCTTAATTAATTCATCAGGCGGCAGAATTTCCGCGCTGGAAATTGCCGGCGCAGTTATCAGCAACAATGACAGTATCAGTGAAAATATTTTCATAACATCCTCATGGTGAAATTACTTTGAGCTACTGGATTTACCATCAGGTTTGCCATATAAGAACTGGCCGATCAAGTCCTCCAGCACCAAGGCTGATTGAGTCTGTTTAATCAATTCGCCATTTTTCAACATTTTTTCTTCCGCTCCCGGCATCAAACCAATAAAGTTTTCGCCGAGCAAGCCGGAGGTCTGAATTTTGGCAATCGTGTCAGTGGGAAACTTGTAGCGATTGTCGACAGTCAATGTCACCTTGGCTTCATAGCGCTCCGAATCCAAAGCGATCTCCGCTACCCGTCCTACCAGCACGCCGGCACTTCTGACCGAGGCAGTCGGTTTAAGACCGCCTATATTGTTGAAGTACACCTGCAGCTGATAAGTATCGGACATGTTGTAGGTACTGAAATTGCCCACTTTAAGCGCCAGCACCAGCAGAGCTGCGATGCCCGCAACCACAAATGCGCCTACCCACAAATCAAACGTGCTGCGTTCCATACTAAGCTCCCCGAAACATAAATGCGGTCAAGATGAAATCCAGCAACAAAATCGCCAATGAAGACTGAACCACCGTGCGCGTCGTTGCGCCTGCCACGCCTTCCGCTGTCGGCGGCGCATCAAACCCTTCAAACAGCGCGATTACCGTCACCGCCACACCAAACACGAAACTCTTGATCAGGCCATTCATGATGTCGTGCTGAAAATCTACCGATTCCTGCATTTGCGACCAGAATGAACCCTCATCCACACCGATAACCACCACGCCCACGACATAGCCGCCAAACACGCCCATTACGGAGAAAATGGACGCGAGCAAGGGCATGGAAAACACACCCGCCCAGAATCGCGGCGCAATCAGGCGGGCAATCGGGTTCACCGCCATCATATCCATAGCCGCAACCTGCTCGGTAGCCTTCATCAAACCGATTCCGGCAGTCATCGCAGAACCCGCGCGGCTGGCAAACAGCAACGCCGCCAGCACCGGCCCCAGCTCGCGTACCAGACTTAGGGCGACCAGGGTTCCCAGGGCCGATTCGGAGCCATAGCGCTTCAGCGTCTCATAACCCTGCAAACCCAGCACCATGCCGACAAACATGCCGGCCACAACAATAATAATGATGGACATGACCCCGCTAAAGAACATCTCTTTCACCGTCAGGCGAAAACGCCTGAAACTCAGGCCGGAATAAAGCAGTGTTAACCCGAGAAATCGCGTGGCACAACCCAAGCGCCACACGGCATTAATACTGCGACTGCCTATGGCTCTCAAACTTTTGGCGACTGGCATCAGGCTTGCACTCCCAAATCCTTCTTGTAATCTCCGCCGGGATAATGAAACGGAACCGGACCATCTTTTTCACCATTAATGAACTGGTGTACGTAAGGCATTTCGGAATTCCGAATTTCATCCGGCGTGCCTTCGGCCACAATCACACCATCGGAAATAAAATAAATATAATCGACAATTTTCAGCGATTCCGGCACATCGTGCGTGACAATCACCGAAGTCGCACCCAGCGCATCATTCAGGCGACGAATCAAATCCCCCACCACAGATAATGAAATGGGATCCAGCCCGGCGAAGGGCTCATCATACAAAATCAGCATCGGATCCAGCGCGATAGTCCGCGCCAATGCCACCCGCCTGGCCATGCCGCCGGAAAGCTCCGCCGGCATCAAATCTTGCGTGCCGCGCAAGCCCACCGCATGCAACTTCATCATCACCAGATCGTGGATCATTTCTTCCGGTAAATCGCTGTGCTCGCGCATCTGGAAAGCCACGTTGTCATACACCGACATATCGGTAAACAGCGCGCCAAACTGAAACAGCACGCCCATCTTGCGTCGCATATCATACAAAGCCTGCCGACCCAGCTCGTGTATCACCTGACCATCCACCTTCACGTAGCCTTTGGTTGGCTTAAGCGCCCCGCCGATTAAGCGGAAAAGAGTAGTCTTGCCGCAGCCGCTTCCGCCCATGACCGCAATGACCTTGCCTTTCGGCAAGGTCATATTTATACCTTTCAGGATAGGGCGACTGCCGTAGGAAAAGTTGACGTCACGTATTTCGACTAGCGCTTGTGATGATGTCACGAATTTTAAGACCAGCGTGGTTTAAAGAGCCTCATTCTAAACTACGCAATCCTCAACCACAACAACAACTAGCTTGAGCTTGCCGCAATTGCGGGCTATTCTTCGGGCTTCAAGGCCAATCTAATTCTCGCTGAATTTTGAATACCAGCCAACGACTGCCCAGCTTAATGATTGTGGATGACAACTTGCTCATCCGCAATTCCTTGCGCCTGGCGCTGAGCGACAACTTCATCGTTCATCTGACTGAAAACCGTAGTCAGGCAATCGAGTTGCTGCGCAGCATGAGCCCCACCGCAGTTGGCACTGGTTGATTTGGGCCTGCCTCCCACGCCGCATCGCCCACCGAAGGCTTCCGCCTGATTGCAGCAGGCTACCGTGGCCCCACCCATTCTCTAGCGCTGCCGCCACCCTGATAGGCAAAGCCTCGCAGGGACTAATGCGCCGGTGAACATCCTCCGGCGACAAATCCATACTGGCTGCCTTTATTGAAAACACTCACAACGTTGAGGTGCGCCATGTCCGGGCAGCCATCCGCGACAGCGAACTCTCCCCTGCGACGCAAGCGTGGTAGCAACGCAAAAACACTGTCATCGCTGCCATCACCCTCACCGCAGTATTCATCATTGCCAGTGCCGGTTGGCTGCTGGGCAGCATGCATAACGGCAAATTTGGTGCGACTGAAGGTGCCTATGCACCAGCAATATACCTGTTAGAAAAGTCGCAGGGTATCTAACCCCTTAATAAAATATGCAGCGATGACTACCTATATATCTAGTTATATTGGCATATTGAAATGTTATAGATACTGAGTGATACTCGGCACGTTTTGTTGCGTTTAATACTGGCGCATTTACAGATAACAAAAGTTAATCAACATGTTACAAATATAGCAAGCTAAAATAGTTACAGTTTTGGGCGTACCGTTAGGGGGAAGAATTGAAGCTTAGCCATACACCCATGTATTTTACTTGCGCATTGCTAGGTGCATGCGGCACGGGCCCCATCGCTCCGTCCGACAAGCATTTACAGCAACCTGACACCACCAGCCAGGGCAATGGCGACATTCCTCAAGCCGACAAACGCAGCTTTCCCTTGGCCCCGCCCAAACCTGCGGCGAAAATTGAAATCTACAGCGTGGTGGTGAGCAACGTGCCCGCACAGGAAATTCTTTTTGCCATGGCGCGCGATGCAAAAATCAACCTCGACATCAGTGCCGGCATCCAGGGAAATGTTTCGCTCAACGCGATCAACCAGACCCTGCCGCAAATCCTGGACCGGATTTCCAAACAGGTGGACATGCGTTATGAACTGGATAACGGCACTCTGTCAGTGATGCCGGACAAGCCATTTTTGAAGACCTACAAGATTGACTTCATCAACATGTCCCGCTCTGCCAAAAGCACAAACTCTACTTCCAGCCAGATCAGCAGCGCTGGAGCTGGAGCCGGAGCTGCCGCGGCCACCACAGGAAATTCTGCATCAACTGTTGTTACCAGCGACACCAGGAACGAGCTCATGGATAGCTTGGTAAAGAATGTAACAGACATCATCCTCGAGGAAGACCGGCTCAAGTACAAATCACAAAAGGAGATATCGAGTTCAAGCAGGGTAGCTGCGCAGGGAGAGGGCGCTGCAGCGGCCTATTCCGGAACGCCCGGCGGCAAAGGCAAACAAGCCGGTGGCGGAGGAGAGTCCGGGCCAGCCGGAGGCGCTTCGGGCGCGGGCAATGAATCGATACAGGCTGCAGGCGCAGCCAAAAGCACCACTGCCGAGTTTGAAAAATCTGTCAGCGTGTTTGCCAATAAAGAGACCGGTGTATTGCTCGCACGCGCCACCAGCCGCCAGCATGAGAAAATTCAGGAATTTATAGACCGCGTGATGACCACGGCCAAACGCCAGGTGCTGATCGAAGCGACCATCGTCGAAGTCAAACTGAATGATCAATACAAGCAGGGCATCAACTGGTCGCGCGCGCTGCTTGGCGCACAGGGCTATGCCTTTAGCCAGGCTGGTACAGCAGGATTGGCCGGCACAGCTGGTTCGCTTACCATCACTTACCTCGATCCCACCTCGAATTTTGGCAATATTCTCGCTTCGGTCACGCTGCTGGAAAAATTTGGCAATGTCAAAGTCCTGTCCAGCCCCAAACTGAGTGTGATGAACAATCAGACCGCCTCGCTGAAAGTAGCCGACAGCAAGGTCTATTTCACAGTCCAGTCTGTTATTACACTTGCAACGGCCACGTCATCAGCTTTTTCTACTTTCACCACGACAGCCAATTCAGTCTCGGTTGGATTAACAATGAGCGTCACGCCGCAGATCAGCGACACCGATACCGTGACGATCAATTTGCGCCCATCAATTTCACGCATTATCGGGTATGCCAAAGATCCCAATCCCAATCTGGCCAACCCGTGCGGCACAGGCGTTGCGACCTGCAACATTCCTGCTATCGAAAACCTCATTCCGGAAATTCAGACGCGCGAAATGGAATCCATCATCAAGGTCGAAAGCGGCCAGACAGCGGTGATGGGAGGGCTGATACAAGAATCCATAGACAAGAACAGCGCTGAAGTTCCCTTTATTTCACGCATCCCGTTGCTTGGCAATCTGTTCCAGAATCGCGATGACACAACCAGCAAAACCGAGCTGGTGATTTTCCTGCGCCCGCTTGTCATCAAGGATGCCAGCGTTAATGGCGACTTCAAGGAATTCTCCAACAACCTGCCCAATGCAGACTTCTTTCACGAAGATGCAAGAGGCGCACACATCGAGCCCTGATCATGAGCCTACTTCTTGATGCCCTGAAAAAAAACGGCTCTGCGCATCAGGCAGGAGAAAACGGCCATACAGCGCCCGGCAAACTGACCGAAATGACCTTGGAAGAGCTACCCAACAAACCCGGATACGACAAACCCGTTTTCGATAACAAACCCAGTCACGCCGCGCCCACACCATCCGGCAGCCCCACCAGCGATACATCCGTTATTGCCGCCAAGAAAGCCCCTGCGCGCAAACAATTTCATTACAACCTGGGCATCGTCCCCACCACCCTTATCATGGGACTGCTGCTGGGTACAGCTGGCGGAATTTACGTCTGGGTCAAAATTCAGCCGCCCAAGATTGCACAGCGCAGCAGCCAAACTCATGCGGTAGCCGCCTATACAGCACCTGCACCTCGCCCTATGGCACCCTTAGTGCTGACGCCAGAAACCATGCCTGCCGCAGAAACCCAAGCCCAAGCTGCCCGCCCGGCGCCAGCGCAAAAAAGAACTGCGCGCTACACTAACGTGAGGCGGGCCCCTGGCGCACCGTCAGCGCCAGGCATACAGATTGAGCGCACGCTGGAAAATGACAGTATCTATACCACCCTGACCGCAGCCTACAAGGCATACCAGAGCGGAGATTTAGGCACGGCATGGCAACGTTACCGCGAAGTTCTGCAATCGGATGCAAAAAATCGCGATGCCCTGCTGGGCATGGCAGCCATCGCACAGCAGCAAGGTCAGGACGATGCCGCCATCCAATATTACAGGCAGGTATTGCTGCTCGACCCGCGCGATCCGGTAGCCCATGCCGGCATGTCTGCATTTTCCTCCGGCGATGCGGCGGGCAAGGAAAGCCACCTCAAGCATAGTCTGGCGCAATCTCCGCAGTCGGCGGCCCTGCACTTCGCACTGGGAAATATATACACCGAACAATCGCGCTGGGGCGATGCGCAACAAGCTTATTTCAATGCATTCAGGCTGGAACCGGCAAATGCACAGTTTGCATTCAATCTCGCAACCAGCCTTGATCATCTGGGCAAGGCAAAACTTGCTGCACAGTATTACGGGCAGGCCTTGCAGATAGACACCTCGGGCAATTCGGGCTTTGACCGCGTGCAAACCCAGCAGCGCATGAATAAGTTGCTTGCTCCCTAAAGAAAGATAGCTATGGCAGTGCAGCAACAGCAAATTCAGCTTCCTATCGGACAACTGCTCGTGTCGAAGGGCGTGATCAGCGAAGACCAGCTGCGTATTGCCATACAGGAACAGCATAAGAATCATCAGCCCATAGGCTCCTTGCTGGTTCGCCTGGGTTTTCTTTCCGAAGCCACCATCCGCGACGTACTGTCGGAAAACCTGGGCAAGGAAAGTGTAGATCTCACCACCGTCATCATCGATTCAGCCGCCATCGCCCTGGTTCCCAAAGAGGTGGCACGCCGCTATCAGCTGCTTCCATTGTCGGTGGATGCTGCAAAAAAGCACCTGATTCTGGCGATTGCCGATCCCAATAATATTCTCGCGCTGGACCAGGTACGCGCCTTGCTGCATGGCGAATATCAACTCATCACGCAAGTGGCCAGCGAGTCCGACATCGTGCGCGCGATCGACCAGTATTACGGCTTTGAGCTTTCCATCGATGGCATCCTGCATGAAATCGAACCGGGCGACATGGAGTACCAGACGCTGCATCAGGGCGTCACGGAATTCAGCCAGCCGGTGGTGCGCCTGATCGACGCGCTGCTCACCGAGGCGGTGCAACAAAGCGCATCCGACATACACTTTGAACCCGAGAACAACTTCCTGCGCATCCGCTATCGCGTCGACGGCGTATTGCGCCAGGTACGCAGTCTGCACAAAAGCTTCTGGCCTGCCATGGTGGTGCGCATGAAGGTGATGAGCGGCATGAACATCGCCGAAACGCGCGCGCCGCAGGACGGCCGCATCTCGCTGCGTCTGTCGGGTCGCCCTATCGACTTTCGCGTGGCGTCGCACCCCACGACACATGGCGAAAACCTGGTATTGCGCATACTGGACAGGCAGAAAGGCATCGTAGCGATCAACCAGATCGGCCTGGACGACGATGCGCTGACCACGCTCAAGCTGATCATCGCCAAACCGGAAGGCATCATCCTGGTCACCGGCCCCACCGGCAGCGGCAAAACCACCACGCTGTATTCCGTGCTGAACCACGTCAACACCGAGTCGGTCAATATCATGACTCTGGAAGATCCGGTGGAATACCCCATACCGCTGATCCGCCAGTCTTCGGTCAACGAAGCAGCCAAGCTGGACTTCGCCAGCGGTATCCGTTCCATGATGCGGCAGGATCCCGACATTATTCTGGTCGGTGAGATCCGCGACCATCCCACTGCGGAAATGGCATTCCGCGCCGCCATGACCGGCCACCAGGTGTATTCCACGCTGCACACCAACTCGGCCATCGGCGCTATCCCGCGCCTGCTCGACATCGGCATACTGCCGGACATTATGGCGGGAAATATTATCGGCATCATTGCGCAAAGACTGGTGCGCGTACTGTGCCCGCACTGCAAATATTCCTATCATCCTGACCCCGCTGAACGAAAACTGCTCGGCATCCGCCCATCCGTTGAATGCACGCTTTACCGCGCAGCTGGCTGTGACGCATGCCACCACCAGGGTTATAAAGGACGTATTGCCATCATGGAGCTGCTCAAAATGGACAGCGATCTCGACGATCTGGTGGCCCACCGCGCCAGCAGCCGTGATCTGAAACAGACAGCACTGGACAAGGGCTTCCGGCCTCTCGCCTCGGATGGCTTGCAGCGTGTGTTGCAAGGCATTACTTCCCTGTCCGAGGTCGCCCGGGTTGTCGACTTAACCGATCGCATGGACTAAGGAAACAATCGTGGCAATGTACTCTTACAAGGCGATTGATCATCTGGGCAAAAACGCCAGAGGCATGCAGGATGCCGCCAACCTGATCGACCTCGAACTGCACCTGAAAAACAGCGGGCTGGATCTAATCAGCGCCCGTGAAGTTGAGAGCAACTCGTCGTTTGGCTTGAAAAAAATCAGGCGTCCGGATCTGATCACCTTCTTCTTCAATCTGGAACAGCTGACCCGTGCGGGCGTTCCGTTGCTGGAGTGCCTCTCTGATTTGCGCGACAGCATGGAAGATCCTGTCTTTCGCGAAATTATCGCCAATCTGGTCAAGTCGATCGAAGGCGGCAAGACGCTTTCGCAGGCGATGGCGCTGCACCCCAATGCTTTTGACAAAATTTTCGTCAGCCTGACCAGCGCCGGAGAAGAGAGTGGCCGTTTGGTGGAAGTGTTCAAGCACCTCACCGAATCCATCAAGTGGCAGGATGAAATGGCCACGCAGACCCAAAGCATGCTGATCTACCCGCTGTTCGTGGGTACGGTAGTGCTGGGCATCACCTTCTTCCTGATGATCTATCTGGTGCCTCAGCTGGTCGGTTTCATCAAGGGCATGGGCATGGAAATCCCGTTCCAGACCCGCTTGCTGCTGGCCACCTCCGGCATTTTCGTCAATTACTGGTACGTCCTGCTGGCCCTGCCTGTGCTGCTGTTTGGCGCCTTCAAAGCGGCTCTGCTAGTGCGCCCCGGCCTGCAATACCATGTAGACTATCTCAAGCTGCACATCTGGCCTACCGGCCCTGTCTTGCGCAAGATTATTCTGGCGCGTTTCGCCAACACCTTTGCCATGATGTATGGCTCTGGCATCACCATCCTCGACTGCCTGGCCAACTCCAAGGATCTGGTCAACAACCAGGTCATGGCTAGAAGCATGGAACAGGTCATCAGTGAAATTGAAGCCGGAAAAAACCTGACCCAGAGCTTTCAGCACACCGGCATGTTCCCGGCACTGGTGATACGCATGCTCAAGGTTGGCGAGTCCACCGGGCAGCTCGATATGGCACTGCTCAACGTCAGCTATTTTTATGACCGTGATGTCAAAGAGTCGATCAAAAAGGTACAGGTCATGATCGAACCCACGATGACCATCATCCTCGGCGCGCTGCTGGGCTGGGTCATGCTCTCCGTGCTCGGCCCGATATACGACATCATCGGCAAGGTGCAAATATGAAAGGCTCACAAGGGATCACATGTCGCTTAAAACACTATTTTTCCTGAGCTCCGACAGTTTTCATGCCCATGTCTGTACAAATGGGGCCCTTGCCGCGCCCTGCTACTTCAGCAATAGCGCCGACGGCCTGGAACGTTTTGCTGAATTTTTGCGCTCGCATGAAGGCCCCGCCTATCTGCTGGTCGATCTGATTGAAGAGGATTTCCGCCAGGAAACCGTGCCGCATCTGACCGGTGCCAATCACCAGGCGCTGATCCAGCGCAAATTTGACCAATTCTACCGCAGCACCCCATTCCGCCTGGCACGCCTGCAACAGCGTCAAAGCGAAGGCCGCCGCGATGACGAACTGCTGTTTTCCGCGCTCACCAATCCGGCGCGGATTTCGGCATGGCTGGAACTGTTGCTGCAATACAAAACCCCCATCGTCGGCATCTACTCGGTTCCCCACGCTAGCACGCCGCTCATCAAGGACATTGATTCCGACCACCTGCTGTTGCTTTCCCGGGAGAAAGACGCGGGCTTGCGCCAAAGTTACTTTTTAAACAAGCGCCTGCGATTTTCACGCCTGACCCCCATCGATCCCAACAGCTCTTTCGCCGATGCTGTCGCCACGGAGACCGCACGCACCCACCAATACCTGCAGAGCCTGAGCCTGACTCCGCAAGGACAACAGCTCGATGTGCACATCATCTGCCACGCCAATGACAGAGCCCAGCTGGATAAACATCTCTCCAACAATCCGGATATTCAATACGCTTATCTCGACCTGCAGCAACTGGGCAAACATATCAAGTCACCCTATGCCTATGCAGATTCGGATGCTTCGTCGCTGTTCCTGCATTTGCTCGCCATCCAGCCACCGCAAGCCAACTATGCCACACCCGCCCACACCCACTACTTTCAACTGTGGCAGACACAGCGCGGCCTGTTTGGCCTGGCTGCGGCAACCGCGCTTATCTGCCTGGTCTGGAGCGCGCTATTGTTTCTTGAAGGACGCGGCATCAATGAGGAAATCGACAACTTCAAGTTTCAGGCCAGCCGCATGATGCAGGAGGCGCAACAAATCACGCAGAAATTCCCCAGTGGCTCGGCAAACTCTGGCGGCAACACAGCCTCGGCCTCGGATATGAAAACCGCCGTCACCCTTTTTAGCAGCCTGCAGCATTACTCGGTGCCCCCCGAACAAACCCTGAAGGGCCTGGCCACAACACTGAACAACTTCCCGCGCATCCACACCAACAAGCTGGACTGGCAAATGAACGCGGCCAGCAGCCTGCCCGAGCAAGTCATCACCTTCAATGGCGAACTGGCTGATTTCGGCAACGACTACCGTGGCGCACTCAACTATCTCGAGCGCTTCCAGCTCATGCTGACTCGCGCCGGCTATACCGTTACACCGGTCAAACTGCCGCTTGATTTCAGCAGCAAAGGCAGCATCGGCGCCGATATCGGCAACAGCCGCGAAAAGCCGTCTGAATTTTCGCTGAAAATGATCTGGAGAGCACAACCATGACATTCTCCCAGGACGATCTGCCGCATCTCAAGCTGAGTTTGTTGGCCTTCCTCGTCACGCTCGCCATAGGCGGCAGCGCGGTATTCTTTAGCCAGAAATTTGCCCAGCACGCGCAACAAGCCAGGCAACAAGCCCGACAGCAGCTGGCCGATGCGCGCAGCAAACTCACTGCGGCGCGCGACGACCAGGAGAACATGTCCACCTACACCAAGGAATACACCGCCATCTATCGTCGCGAGATCATCGGCGACGAGCAACGGCTGAATTTGATAGAGGGGCTGGAGACATTGCGCCAGCGCAAGCGTGTGCTGGACTTCAAGTACGCCATCGCCCCGCAACAGCCGTACAAACCCGCCCAGGCGCTGGACAGCGGCAACTTTGAGCTCCAGCGCAGCGCCATGACCCTGCAATTTGAACTGCTGCACGAGGGCCAGCTTATCAACTTTTTTGACAGCCTGCGCCGCGACATCAATGGCTGGTTTATACTTGATCAATGCACAATGGAATGGAGCGCTGGCGCAACCGCTCAGCTCAAGGCAGATTGTGCAGGCGGCTGGCTGACCCTGAAAAACAGGAATACAAAATGAAACTTTTGAACCTGAATAAGCATTTTGTAGGTCGGGTTTTAACCCGACAAGTCAATGTCGGGTTAAAACCCGACCTACGGCTGCAAAATCTCACAACCATAGTCCTTGCAAGCTTCCTGCTTGCCTCACCCGACGCCACAGCCGACACCCTGGGCCGTCTGTTCTTCACCCCCGAGCAACGCGTCCATCTCGACTATGACTATGCCCGCAACGCCCCGACAGAAGGCAGCGCATCTCCCTTCTTTACCGTAAACGGCATTGTGCAAAAACACGGCGGACCGCGCACCGTATGGATCAACGGCATGTCGCAAAATGCAGACAACCACGGCGAACGCAACCCGACAGCGCAGAGCGTCACCGTCCCCGGCAAATCCCGTCCCGTCAAACTCAAGGTCGGCGACAAAATCCTGCTGGGCCAGCCCGCACCGTCCAATCAGGGCTCGTCCGCCGACTAGCTATTGTGAAAATATTAAATATAATCAATAGCATAGAAAAATACCCCCGAAGACAGCGCGGGGCGGTGTTGATGGTCATGCTGGTGATCCTGATCATGGGTGCATCTGCCATGCTGCTGAACGCACTCAACAGCACGACACCACAACTGGCGCGAGCCAGGGTCACGGCCGATGCGCTGATCAAAGCTAAAGAAGCCTTGATTGGGTATGCCATCACTTATGGTGATACACATACGAACGTGAGTGGTTTCTTGCCCTGCCCAGATCAAGGCCAAAACAATACAGAAGATGGCGAAGCAAATAACTCATGTTCCGATTCAGATATTAATATAAGCGCTATTGGCAAGCTTCCTTGGAAAACCCTTCGAATTTCGCCAATCAAGGATGGAAATGGCGAATGTTTTTGGTATGCCGTATCAGGAACTTATAAAAACAAAATTGAAACAGATCTAATGAATTGGGACAACAACGGGTTATTTAAAATCATGGCTCCCGACGGTGTTAGTTTTATTGCAGGATCATCTGCTGTAAATCAACCCGTGGCAGTCATTTTCTCACCAGGGCCAGCTTTAGGAACACAATCTAGAAATTCAGTAACTAAAGCTCCGTCATGTGGCGGCAACTACACTAGTTCCAATTATTTGGATAATGACACGATCCATAACATCAACAACGCTTCAATTTCAGCAACAGCGAATACTGTGACACAGTTTATCAGCGGCCAAGTCAAAGATTTATTAGGTAATGAAATAGTAAATGATCGCTTACTCTTCATTACAAGAGATGAAATATTCAATGCCATAAAGAAACGTAATGACTTCGAAAGCTTCTTAACATCCTCGCTGATAGGCAGAGCAGTTACATGCCTAAACCTAGCCACACTGCCAGATCCTATTTCAATTAATTTCGACACAATGGGCGAATTACCTGGAGCAACTCAAGGTATGGGGATGAACCAGCATATTACCGGACGAATAAAAGAATCCAGTTGTACAGACAATTCCGTTCGAAAATGGCGTGACAATCTTGCATATACAAAATGTAGTTCTGGAATGCAATGTCTCACTATAAATAGCGCATCTTGCAGAGGTGCAATAATTTTTACTGGTCAACAGTCTACTTCGCAAAGCAGAATTTCGAACATCCAAAAAAATGATTGGAACAATTATTTAGAAGGTGGCGCTCTTAATATATTTACATCGACTACAACTTCTATATCGGGAGCATCAGCAACATACACCCCCACCGCACCTTCTACGGATTTAGTAGCATGTATTCCATGACACATACAAGTACTCCTATCATTCTTAAAAATGGTTTCTCGCTCATCGAGATGGCTATTGTGCTGTTTATCGTCGCGCTTCTACTTGGCGGATTGCTGCCAACTGTGAGTAGCCAGATTGAGCAGCAGCGAAGATCAGAAACACGCAAACAGTTGGATGAAATCCAGCAAGCATTGATTGGCTTTGCCTTCGCCAACGGCCGCCTTCCTTGTCCAGCCGATCGCACAATAGTAAGTGGGCAAGCGAATGCAGGACTGGAGGTAACCACTGGCACAGGAGCCACTTTGACATGTTCTGCTGCCATCGTAACCAACAATGCAGCATGGGGAGTGTTGCCATGGGCAACCCTGGGCGTTAACGAGACAGATGCGTGGGGAAGACGCTTCACTTACCGTGTCACCCTCCATTTCGCTGATGCTATTGAGCTGGAAACCAATACTAGTGGTTGCACCCTTGTCACACTACCCGTTAGCCCTCTATTTGCTTCATTCGCATTGTGTTCGAACGGCAATGTAACAGTACGAACAGCCGCAACAGGCGGCACAAATGTCGCATCAACTATTCCTGCAGTAATAGTATCCCACGGAACAAATGGACTCGGTGCTTATACACCTGCCGGTCTACAAGTCACGCCAGTTCCAGCTACAACCTCTGATGAAGGAGAAAACGTTTACACCACAAACCTTATCTTTGTCAGTCATGACATTACACCAACGTTCGATGACATGGTGGTATGGATAACGCCCAACATTCTATTTAACCGCATGGTCTCCGCCGGGAAACTCCCCTAATCCTCCTCGTCCACCGATGATACCTTTCTACAACCGCACTTCAGCCAACCACAACCTGTCATGGCAGCCCGCCATCTGGCTGTTGTCGCTGCTGACCGCGCTCTTTGTCTACGTCTGGCTTGCCCCCTTCTCTTACCCTTTTGAAAAGCTCAGCGATTATTTGCCGATACACACCACGGTGGAGACGCTGTCTGTGGTGCTCGCGGTTTTAATTTTCGCCGTGGGCTGGCGTACCTATGTACCCACGCGGTCGATGAATGTCGTGGTAATTGCCTGCGCCTTTCTCGCAGTGGCATTGCTCGATTTGGGGCACTTCATCTCCTACTCCGGCATGCCGGATTTTGTCACGCCCGGCACGCCGGCCAAGTCCATCGCGTTCTGGCTTGCAGCCCGTTTTATCGCCGCCATTGCGCTGTTGGTTTCCATCGTTATTGGCTGGAAACCGGTCAGCACTTCCCGTGCCTGTTCTCTCATCGCCTTACTCTGCATCAGCTATACCGCCATCGCTTACTGGCTCATTCTGTTTCATCCTGCCGCACTGCCTGAAACCTTCATCGCGGGAAAGGGATTAACTCCTTTTAAAATTATTGCCGAATATGTGATTGCTTTAATTCATATCACCTCGGCAGTACTGCTTTTGCTGTTTATGGGCAAGCGCGCATCCGACAATGAATATGCACGGAATCTGTTCTTGGCCGTGAGCATCATGGTGCTCAGCGAATGGTGCTTTACGCTGTATGCCAGCGTGTCCGACATTTTCAATCTTCTCGGTCATTTATACAAAATCCTTGCCTATTTCTTCCTGTACAAAGCCATTTATGCAATCAGCATAAAGGCCCCATTTGTTGCGCTTCAGGACTCGCAAAATCTGCTGTCCATGGAAAAGGAGTTTGCACAGATCACGCTTAACTCAATCGGCGATGCGATTATTACAACGGACTACGATGGCTCAATAACCCTGATGAATCCGGTCGCAGAAACGCTGACAGGATGGACACAGAAGGAAGCCGCAGGGATGCCGCTCGAAGAAGTGTTCAGAATTGTCAACCAGGTCACGCGCCAACCGCTTGCCAAGCTGGCATGTTGTGCCATCCGCGAGAATTGCGCCATTATTGATGATATTGACAATCATTCAGTGCTGATTTCGCGGAACGACAAGGAATACTCCGTCGAGTATTCCGCATCCCCCATGCGCAACAGCGAGGGCTATACCCTGGGATGCGTGCTGGTATTCCACAATATCACTGAAAAATACCAGCTGATGGAACAGATTTCGTGGCAGGCCGGCCATGACACATTGACGCATTTGCCCAACCGCACCCTGCTTTCAGACCGCATCGGGCAGGCTATCGCACATGCACAGCGACAGGAACATTTGCTGCTGGTATGTTTTATGGATCTGGATGGTTTTAAAGCAGTCAACGACCTGCATGGCCACGACCAGGGAGACAAGCTGCTGATTGAAGTCGCGCGACGCCTGATTAATGTGGTGCGCAGTGATGATACGGTCTCGCGCCTGGGCGGCGACGAATTTGTTCTGCTGCTCAGCGAAATACGCACGATGGATGAAGTCGACATTTTGCTAACCCGTATCCTTGAAGAAATGGCCTGCCCTTACCTGATCGGACAGCAAACCCTGAAGATTTCCGCCAGCATTGGCGCGACCATATTCCCCTTTGACTCCAGCGACACCGACACCCTGTTACGCCACGCCGACCAGGCCATGTACCAGGCAAAACAAAGCGGTCGCAATCGCTTTCACCTGTTTGATGCGAGCATGGATCTTCAGGCGCATGAACATCATCTGCAATTAATCCGCCTGCAGCAAGCACTGGCACAAAACGAATTACTCCTGTTTTACCAGCCCAAAGTCAATCTGAAGAGCAACAGGATTATCGGCATGGAAGCCCTGCTGCGCTGGCAACACCCGGAAAAAGGGCTGCTTGGACCACGCGATTTCCTGCATCTGGCAGAGGATTCAGGTTTGATCGTGGACATTGGAAACTGGGTACTGGAGCAGGCGCTTGGCCAAATTTCGGCGTGGCATGCAGCGGGGCATGACTGGACAGTCAGTGTCAACATCGCGGCACGCCAATTACAGGACCATGAATTCTTTCCAAATATCCAGGCCATATTGGCGCGCCATCCGGGTGCCCCTGCGCACAGGCTCGAGCTTGAAATTCTCGAATCAACTGCACTTGAAGATCTGGATCATGTGCGTTCCATTATCCTGTCCTGCCAGGGCATGGGTATCAGCATTTCTCTGGACGATTTTGGCAGCGGCTACTCGTCGCTTGCCTACCTGCGCCAGTTGCCGGTCAACACCCTGAAAATAGATCGATCATTTGTGCGGGACATGCTCGATGACGAAGAGGACTGTGCACTGGTAGATGGTATTCTGCAATTGGCCAGGGTGTTCAAACGCGAGGTGATTGCCGAAGGCATGGAAACCGCCGCGCATGGTGCGCTGCTGCTCAAGCTCGGCTGCAACATGGCACAGGGTAATGGTATTGCCAGCCCCATGCCGGCAGCAGAAGTGCCTGGCTGGGCAGCTCGATTCAAGCCCGACCCCGGCTGGCAAGATTATCCGGCAGCCCTGGTCGGCTGGGGACTCACTCCCGCCAAAGCAGCAACACCCCAGCCGGAACTTTCACTGTGATGCTGTAAAAATTCGCCTGATTCATTGGGCGTTTTTTTTATCGCTTAAATCTGCGCTTCCGCCTTAAGCGCGTCGCCAGCTTGTGCCTGCCGCACTATCTTCCAGCACGATTCCTGCGGCCAGCAATTCCTTGCGAATACGGTCTGACTCGGCGTAGTTTTTGGCCTGCTTGGCTGCATTGCGTGCGGCGATTTGTGTCTGGATTTGCGCTTCGCTCATGCCCTCTGTTTCGGCACCGCCCTGCAGGAAATCCTGCGCATCGCGCTGCAGCAAGCCCAGCACGCCGCCCAGCGCCCGCAGTTGCTGCGCCAATTTCGGATCTGATGTTTTATTCGCCTCGTTGGCCAGGTCGAACAATGCCGCCAGCGCTTCAGGCGTGTTGAAGTCATCGTCCATCGCGGCCTTGAAGCGCTGTGCATTCGGCTCCTGCCAGTCGACCTGCAATCCTTCGACAAGGCTCTCCTGAGCGGAGTCAAAGGACTCAGGGCGAACGGGTAATGATTTGAGCGCCGTATACAGGCGTGTCAGTGCGCTTTTCGCATCATCGATATGCATGTCTGAATAGTTGAGCGGGCTGCGGTAATGGGCGCGCAGGATGAAGAAGCGGAATACTTCGGCATCGAATTTCTGCAACACTTCGCGGATGGTGAAGAAATTGCCCAGCGACTTCGACATTTTCTCATTGTCGACACGCACAAAGCCGTTGTGCATCCAGTAATTCACAAACTGGCCCCGACACTTTTCATCATGAAGCACCGCGCCTTCGGACTGCGCGATTTCATTCTCGTGATGCGGGAACTGCAAATCTGCGCCGCCGCCGTGGATGTCGAAATGCTTGCCCAGCAGTTCCGAGCTCATCGCCGAGCACTCGATATGCCAGCCGGGCCGGCCAACACCCCAGGGGGAATCCCATTTCACTTCGGCAGGCTCGCTGTCCTTGGCATGTTTCCACAATACGAAATCGAGCGGATCACTCTTGCCATCGGCCACATCCACGCGCTCACCGGCGCGCAGGTCTTCCAGCGATTTTCCGGAAAGCTTGCCGTAGCCTGCAAACTTGCGCACCGCATAGTTCACGTCGCCATCCTCTGCGCGATAGGCCAGACCGTTCTTTTCCAGCTGCGCAATGATTTCCAGCATCTGCGGCACGTACTGCGTGGCGCGCGGCTCATGATCCGGCGGCAGCACGCCGAGTGCGCGCTCGTCGTCGTGCATCGCATCGATAAATCTTTTCGTAAGTACATGAATTGATTCGTTATTGTCAGCAGCACGCTTGATTATTTTGTCGTCGATATCGGTGATATTGCGTACATAGGTCACCTCATAGCCGGAAGCCTTGAGCCAGCGGTACACCGTGTCGAATACCACCATCACCCGCGCATGGCCGGCGTGACAATAGTCATACACCGTCATGCCGCACACATACATGCGCACCTTGTTCGGCTCGATCGGGATAAAGTCCTGCTTGTCGCGGGCGAGGGTATTGTAGATTTTTAACATAAGAGAACCTCTAAAATTCAAACCCCGTCATTCCCGCGCAGGCGGGAATCCAGCGGTTTTATATAAACATGCCTTTTGGCATTGTCCCCCGCGTTACGGGAGATCTTTCATTTGACTGGATACCCGCGGGAATGACGATTTTTTGAGGGATCCATAAATTATTTTATCAAGGCATCGGTTTGTTGTCGTTGAAATACAGCCAGCCTTTCACGACGCGGTAAATGATCCAGACACCATTGACAAACAGGATGGCAAAGCCGATCAGAATGAATACCGTCAGTACGCCGATAACTGCCCACAGCAGGCCGAACCAGAAAGTGCGTATCTGCCAGCGGAAATGGCTTTCCAGCCAGGTGCCCGCCACTTCTTCCAGCTTGATATAGTTGATGACGATGCCGATGATCGCCGTAATACCGGCAAAATAGGAGAAGGCATACAGTGCATAGACCACCATGGTGATCTTCTTCAGCGATTCCATTTTCTCATCGCTATGTGTCATAAACTCATCGGTCATTTAATTAATCCTTGCTCCAGGAATCTTTCAGCGTAACTGTGCGGTTAAACACCAACTTGCCGCCCCCCTGGTGCTCGCGCCTGTCGGCACAGAAATAGCCCAGGCGTTCAAACTGGTAGCGGGCTTCAGGCGCTGCATCGCGCACCGCAGGCTCTACCCAGCCCTGCACCACGGTCAGCGAATGCGGGTTCAGATACTTGCAGAAATCCACGTCCTTGTCGGCATCGGGCTCCGCCACGGTGAACAACCTGTCATACAGCCGGATTTCGGCGGCCAGGGCGTGCTCCACCGAGAGCCAGTGAATCACCCCTTTGACCTTGCGCCCCACCGGATTCTTGCCCAGCGTGTCAGGGTCGATCGAGCAGCGCAGCTCTGTCACTTTGCCTGCTGCATCCTTGATCACTTCGTCGCAGCGCATCACATAGCTGTAGCGCAGGCGCACTTCGCCGCCCACTGTCAGGCGCTGCCAGCCTTCCGGCGGCTGCTCGGCAAAGTCGTCGTTCTCGATCCACAGCTCCTTGGCAAACGGCACTACGCGGCTGCCAAATTCGGGATGATTGGGATGGAAGCCGGCTTCGCGTGACTGCGCATTGGCCTCGGCAAAATTTGTAATGGTGACCCTGATCGGATGCACCACCGCCATCACGCGCGCGGCGCGGCCCTCCAGGTCCTCGCGGATCGCGCCTTCCATCACCGCCATATCCACGGTGTTGGCGCTTTTGGAAATACCAATCCGGCGCGCAAATTCGCGTATGCCTTCCGGCGTATAACCGCGCCTGCGCATGCCGGAAATGGTGGGCATGCGCGGATCGTCCCAGCCGCTCACATGCTTTTCATTTACCAGCTGCAGCAGCTTGCGCTTGCTGGTGATGGTGTAGTGCAGCTCCAGGCGCGAAAACTCGGTCTGCTGCGGGTGGCAGGGCACGGGCAGCTGGTCCAGCACCCAGTCATACAAAGGTCGGTGATCTTCAAATTCCAGGGTACACAGCGAATGGGTAATGCCTTCCAGCGCATCGGAAATACAATGGGTGTAGTCGTACATCGGGTAGATACACCACTGATCGCCGGTGCGGATGTGGTGCGCGCGGCGGATGCGGTAAATCGCCGGATCGCGCAGGTTGATGTTGCCGGAAGCCATGTCGATCTTGGCGCGCAGCACCTTGGCGCCATCGGCAAATTCGCCGGCGCGCATGCGCGCAAACAGGTCCAGGTTTTCTGCCACGGGGCGGTCGCGGAACGGGCTGTTTTTGCCCGGCTGCGTCAGCGTGCCGCGATATTCGCGCATTTCCTCCGCGCTCAAGTCTTCGACATAGGCCTTGCCCAGCTTGATCAGTTCGACGGCGTACTGGTACAGCCGCTCGAAATAATCCGAGGCCCAGCGCACCTCTCCATCCCACTGAAAGCCCAGCCACTGCACATCATCCTGGATGGAGCGCGCATATTCTTCGCTCTCTTTTTCAGGATTGGTGTCGTCAAAACGCAGATTGCATTTGCCGTTGAAGTCCTGAGCCAGGCCAAAATTCAGGCAGATGGACTTTGCGTGGCCGACATGCAGATAACCATTCGGCTCAGGCGGGAATCGCGTCACGATGGCTTTGTGCTTACCGCTCGTCAGATCGGATTCGATCAAGGTGCGGATAAAATTGGACGCTGGCGGGGTAGGATTACTGCTCATTATCGGTTTCTGGATCAATAAAAACTGAATTTTACCCGAAATCCGTTGTCTCTTGCTTTTAACCCGGGTAACCGTTCGGGAATATGCCTCTGTTCCCTGCTTTATAACTAATGAAAGCCGCAGGCTTTTTTGGTAGAATCACGCACCTTTTTAATGTTCATCCCGTTTCGATGGACATACCGTCACCAACCCTTTTGTCAGACATAATCAGATGATTAGATTCAACCGCTTCAATCGACGTGCTGCGCTATGCGCGCTGTTGTTATGTTTCAGCCTGAATTCCGGCGCAGACGAGATTCAGGATGCCAACAAATTATTCAAGCAAGGGCAACTCGCGCAAGCGCTGAGCAAGGTTGAGGCCGTCCTCTCCAATAAACCCAAAGATGCGCAGGCGCGTTTCCTGAAGGCATTAATTCTGACCGAGCAGGGGCAGACAGATGAATCCGTGCGCATATTTAGCGGGCTGACCGAAGACTATCCCGAACTGCCCGAGCCCTATAACAACCTGGCGGTGCTGTATGCCGCGCAAGGCCAGTATGAAAAAGCCAAGGTTGCGCTGGAAAAAGCGCTGCGTACTCACCCCAGCTATTCCACCGCGCATGATAATCTTGGCGACATCTATGCAAAGATGGCCAGCCAGGCCTATGACCGCGCCCTGCAACTGGATCGCAGCAAGACCAGCTCAACCACCAGACTGGCCTTGATCAAGGATATGTATACCCCACCAAGCGCCAAAACTTCCGGCACCAAGCTTGCCAGCGCGAGCAATTCTCCGGCAGCCACAACGCCCGCAACGGCTACTGTCGCCGCAACAGCGCCTGTGGCCGCCGCAACTGCAAGTGCACCCGCTGCAGTCAGTGCACCTGTCATCACAACGGCGGTCCCCGTGCCGCCCAAAGCTTCCGCTGCCAGGCCTGTTGTCGCGGAAGCAGCGCACACCAGCAGCAATGACGAAGTGCTGAAAGCCTTGAATGACTGGGCCAAGGCATGGTCATCCAGAAATGTGAAGAAGTATCTCTCCATGTATGCCAAGGATTTCAAGACACCAAACAATGAATCCCGCAGCAGCTGGGAGCAGCAGCGGCATGATCGCATCAGCAAGCCGCAACCAATTGTCGTTTCCGTCAGCAATGCCCGGATTAAATTCCTGGACGATAACCATGCCAGTGTCAGCTTCGTCCAGTCTTATCGTTCCGGCGCGCTGAAATCAACCACGCTCAAAACACTGGAAATGACCAAGTCCGATGGTTTATGGCAAATCCGCTCAGAACAAGCCGGTGCTAAACGATGAACTACACTACCCTGTTGTTGCTGGGCTTGCTCTCTTTCCCGGCGAAATCCGGTGAGCTTGATTCGCGCGCCATGGAAGCGTTGCTGGTGAAGAGTTTAAACTCGGTGGGCAGCAACCGCCTGGATGCGGCCCTCAACGAAGTCGATTCCCTGCTCAAGATCAATCCAAATTTCAAGCTGGCGCAGATGCTGAAAGGCGACTTGTTATTGGCGCGCGCCAAACCGCTCAACGGTTTCGGCAACGATCCTGACGCACCCAGCGACCGCATGAACGACTTGCGCGACGAAGCCCGTGCCCGTTTGCAGCGCGTGCAACAACAGCCGGTCACGACAGCGCCAAGATTTATCTGGCAGCTTAATTCGCAGCAGCATTATGCCATCGTGGTGGACACCAGCAAGTCCACCCTCTATCTGTATGAGAACGTCAATGGTGTACCGCGCTATGTGGAAAATTTCTATATCAGCCAGGGCAAGAAAGGCTCAGATAAAAGCAGTGAAGGTGATCAAAAGACGCCGTTAGGCGTCTATTTTGTCAACGCCCACTTAAACAAAAGCCAGCTCACCGACTTTTACGGCAGCGACGCTTATCCGATCAATTACCCGAATGAGTGGGACACCCGGCAGGGACGTAATGGCCACGGCATCTGGCTGCACGGCACACCCAGCGACACCTACAGCCGTCCGCCGCTCGCCAGCAATGGCTGTGTCGTGCTCGCCAACAACGACCTGAGCCATCTCGGCAAATCGCTGCAGGTAGGCACCACCCCTGTCATCATCACCAACCGGATGGAGCTGAGCGATGATGCCGACAAAGAGGATCAAGCCGCACTGCTCAAGCAAATTGAGCAGTGGCGCAGCGACTGGGCCAGCCTCAACACCGACTCCTATTTAACACACTATGCATCCGATTTTTCCGCGGGCAACTTCAAGCTGGACACCTGGTCTGCGCAGAAGCGCCTGGTCAACTCGGGAAAATCCTGGATCAAGGTCGGTCTCTCCGACCTCAGCATTTTCCCGTACCCAAACCAGCCGAACCTGGTGGTAGTCAACTTCGAGCAGGACTATGCCAGCAATAACCTGGCTAATCGCATGAAGAAGCGTCAGTACTGGATGAAGCGCGACAACCGTTGGCAAATCGTTTATGAAGGAGCCGCATCTTGAAAAAAATATTTACCCCAATATTCGCTTTACTAATCGCTGGCCTGTGCGTCTTACCTGCGCATGCGGCCACTCAACCCCCCGCAAAAAAAGGAAACTCGCACATGGTTAAGTTACACACCAATCACGGTGTCATCACCCTGCAACTCGATGCAGAAAAAGCCCCGGTCACTGTCAAGAACTTCGAAGACTACGTGGCCAGCGGCCACTACAGCAACACCATCTTTCATCGCGTCATCCCAGATTTCATGATCCAGGGCGGCGGCTTTGAGCCGGGCATGATGCAGAAGGCTGTCAACGCACCGATCAAGAACGAAGCTGCCAACGGCCTGAAAAACGACAAATACACCATTGCGATGGCGCGCACCGGAGACCCGCAGTCTGCCACCGCACAATTCTTCATCAACACAAAGGACAACGGCTTCCTTAACTACACCGCGCCAAATCCGCAGGGCTACGGCTACTGCGTATTCGGCAAAGTAGTTGAAGGCATGGACGTGGTAGACAAAATCGGCAAGGTCAAAACCGGCAATATCGGCGGCTATGGCGACGTACCGAAAGAGGACGTCATCATTACCAAGGCCGAACTGGTCAAGTAAGCAAACACGGCGCCGAGTGCGCCGTTTTTTTTGTACCAGCCAAGCCGTTTATTTTGGCCACAGTCCGACTAAACCACAATTACCGAACACATGCCTCACACCCTGTTTATATCCGACCTCCATCTGAGCGAGGACGAACCCCACATCACGCAACTGTTTCTGAACTTCACGCGCAACACAGCGCCCAAAGCCGATGCACTCTACATTCTCGGCGACCTGTTTGAGTACTGGGCCGGCGACGACGACCGCGACTCGCCCTTCCATCAGGAGATCATCAGCGCGATGCGCGACGTCAGCCTGCAGGGTACGCCCGTCTTCGTCATGCATGGCAACCGCGACTTTCTGATGGACGAAGGACTGGCGCAGGAATGCAATGCCAGGCTTTTGCCAGATCCCACCCTCATCGACCTGTACGGCACCCCCACCTTGCTCACACACGGCGATGCGCTGTGCACCGACGACAAGGAGTACCAAGCCTTCCGTAAGCAGGTGCGACAACCGGCATGGCGCAGCAACTTCCTCGCCCAGCCATTAATCCAGCGCAAAGCACAGATCGAACAGCTGCGCAAAATAAGCGAAGGCCAGAAACAGACCAAAGCCATGGACATCATGGATGTGAACCCGAGTGCCGTTGCCGATCTTTTCCGCAGCCATCACTACCCGCGCATGATTCACGGCCACACCCACCGGCAGAAGCATCATTTGCATGAAGTCGACGGCAAAACCTGTGAGCGCTGGGTGCTGGGAGACTGGCATAAAACCGGAAATTCGCTGCGCTGTGACAAGGCGGGGTGCAGCTTTCAGACAATACGCTAGTGACTCGCATGCGACGTCCGCGAAGGCCGTACTGATCCAAACCGCACAACAAAAAAAGAAGACGGTACTTTTGTATATGCGGTACCCATCGCATTCTGCTGCGACACACCTTGTAACAGCACTACTCGCCGCCTGTCTGGCTAGGGCTTCTTCCGCTTTGCTTGCGGATGGGTGGGTATCGGGCTGACTGCCACATTCCTGTTTCCGCGTTTTGCATCCTTGCTCAGCAGGTCCTCAAGCGTGACAGCATCGAGCACCCCCAGATATGCTGCCGTGGCAGAACTCAATACGCCTTTGAGGGCGCAGGACGGCGCATACACACACGAATTATTTTCCCGGTCAAAACACTCCGCCATATAAAAATCGGTTTCGGTGTTGCGTACTACTTCGCCGATATTTATATCCATCGGCTCTTTCTTAAGCCTGATCCCGCCGTTGCGGCCGCGCACCGTTTCAACCATGCCGGATAGCCCCAGTTGATGCACCACTTTCATCAAATGATTCTTGGAAATGCCGTGCAGGTCGGCGATGTCCTGAATGGTCACCAGCCGATTCCGGCTAGAGCCCAGATACATCAGTGTGCGCAGCGTATAGTCAGAATAGTCAGTTAGTCTCATTTCTTAATCCAGATCCCGTTGTTGGATGTTGCGCATGCAGTTATGGCATTCAATATCCGGCTAATCAAATACTTGGTATATATGTTACAACTTTTTATGTTGATATAAACAATAAGATGCATATAACTTGCATCTTATTATACATATATGTAACATACATCTTTAATGGCGTCGGAATTAATTCTGCGGCAGATCATATTTAAAACCAACAATAAGGAATCCATGCCATGCACGCTACACGCAAACTCTGGACCTGGCTCGCCGTCATCTGTGTACTGTCCTTCGCCGTTTTAGGCTGGGTAGGTGCAGAGATTTATCTGTCGGCACCGCCAATTCCAAAACAAGTAATCAGCACCGAGGGCACCGTTTTATTTTCAGAGGGTCAGGTACAGCGCGGTCAGGAAGCATGGCTCTCAGCCGGCGGCCAGCAGTTGGGATCGGTATGGGGCCATGGCAGTTATGTCGCGCCGGACTGGTCGGCTGACTGGCTGCATCGTGAAGCGCTTGCATTGCGTGAAGTGTGGGCGCAACGCGATTTTCGCAAGACATTTGAGCAACTGGAGATCGGTCAGCAGGCCGAATTGAATGCCCGGCTCAAGCGCGAGATGCGGCACAACACTTACGATGCGAACACCGGCACTATTACGCTATCGCCCGAACGCGCAGAGGCTGTGCAGCAGGTCATACGGCACTACACCGGCCTGTTTGGCAATGACGAATCGCTGGACAAGCTGCGCGAACAATATGCGATGAATTCAGGTTCATTACCGGATCAGGCTGATCTTGAAGCGCTGCCGGCATTCGTGTTCTGGTCCGCGTGGTCGGCCGCAACCGACAGGCCGGGAGCGACCGATCTCAGCTACACCAGCAACTGGCCACACGATGCACTGGTAGATAATACGCCAACTGCCGGCACTGGCATCTGGTCTATCGCCAGTATCATCCTGTTGATCGCCGCCATTGCGGGCATGATTTTCTATCACTCGATCAGTAAGGAAGAAGGCGATCCTGTGCCGCCCAAAACGGATCCATTATTCGATCTGAAGCCGACACCGTCGATGAAAGCCACCAGGAAATACTTCTATGTCGTGATCGGCCTGATCCTGGCGCAAGTCGGAATGGGCGTGATTACGGCACACTATGCGGTCGAGGGCCACAGCTTCTTCGGCTACCCGCTGTCGCAGATTCTGCCGTTTACAGTCAGCCGCACCATCCATACCCAGTTCGCGGTGTTATGGATAGCGACTGCGTGGCTTGCGACCGGCCTGTATATTGCGCCTGCAATCTCGGGGCATGAGCCAAAATTCCAGAAACTCGGGGTCGACGTTCTGTTCTATGCCTTGCTCTTCATCGTGGTTGGCTCCACTGCATTCGGCTGGCTCGGATCATTGCAGCATCTGGGAAATAACTTCAGCTTCTGGATCGGCAATCAGGGCCTTGAGTTCACTAGCATGGGCCGCATCTGGCAAATCCTGCTGTTTATCGGCCTGCTGTTCTGGGTCACGCTGCTGGGACGCGGGCTGTTGCCGGCGTTGAAAAAACCTTCGGAGAGTCGCGGTCTGATTGCGATGGTGTTTCTCGCAGCAAGCTGCATCGGTGGCTTTTATGCGACATCCCTTACCTGGGGGCAACATACACATTACTCGATGATCGAGTACTGGCGCTGGTGGCTGGTGCATTTGTGGGTGGAAGGTTTCTTTGAAGTCTTCGCCACTGCCGTCATTGCCCTGTTGTTCTCGCGCCTGGGTTTGATCCGCGCCAGCACCGCCAACAGCGCGATCGTGCTGGAAACCATCGTGTTTCTGTTCGGCGGCATTCTCGGCACATTGCATCATCTGTACTTTACCGGCACACCGACCTTCGTCATTGCAATCGGGGGAATGTTCTCTGCTCTGGAAGTGGTGCCGTTAGCGATGATCGGTGTCGAAGCCTATCGCAACTTGCTGCGTTCCAGGGCCGCACCCTGGGTTCAGACATACAAATGGTCGATCATGTGCTTCATTGCTGTCGGCTTCTGGAACGTAGTCGGCGCTGGCTTGCTGGGTTTCTCGATCAATACGCCGATCGCCCTGTATTACATGCAGGGACTCAATATGACTGCAGCGCACGGACATGCCGCCCTGTTTGGCGTGTATGGCATGCTGGGCATTGGACTGATGCTGTTTGCACTGCGCGGCCTGTCGGAGCGCACGGCATGGTCTGACAGCTTGCTGCGAGCCATGTTCTGGTCACTCAATATCGGTCTGGCCATGATGGTGTTCATGTCACTGGTACCCGCCGGCATCTACCAGGCCTGGGCCAGTATCAGCAAAGGCATGTGGTTTGCACGCTCGCCGGAAATTGTTCACTCGCAACTGATGGAAACGCTGGTTTGGCTGCGCGTGCCGGGCGACGTGGTGTTCGCATTCGGCACCCTGTTCCTCGCCTTATTTGCGTTACGTTTGCTGACAGCAGGCAAACTTAAACAGGCCAATTTGTCGGCTGTTACGTAAGCCAACCGGGCCTGAGCAACATTATTTAATCAGTGACCATTTGCAGAGGCCGGCATATGCTGGCCTCACTGACTCACTACACGAAAAGGAGTTTTACCATGTCACACGATTGTTCCATTCCTGTCATTGCCGAAGGTGTTTATCCATTCGATGCACGCTGCATCGCCAAACGGTTCAGGCACGCCGCGATCTTTGGCGCACTTGAAGCGCTGCAACCGGGCGAGACCATGCGTTTCTGCAACGACCACGACCCCTTGCCTTTGCTATCGCAAATTAACGGCCACTTCGGTTCCCGCGTCAAGATTAACTATGTATCACGCATGCCGGGAGAAATAATCATTGATTTTCTTGTATCAGCCTGATTAAATTATTTTAATCCACTTTCCCAGCACAGAAAGTGGGAGCGCCGCGTCGCTCTTGTTTTTAACATCATGAATAAAAGCGGTATTAATCTGACTATCGAGGAGATAAACATGGTTAGCCTATGGAAAAAAATTGCAGCAACTATGACCACCGCTGCGCTGCTGAGTGTGGGCGCCCAGCAGTGCCTGGCTCAAGATCACGGCCATGCACACGAGGCGGATGGGCCTGCCAGGCTCAGCCTTAACAAGGGACAGAAATGGGCCACGGACGCCAACCTGCGCCAGGGCATGAGCCGCATCCGCGAGGCAATGGCAGCGGATCTCGCGGCGATCCATGGCGGCAAAGCGACAGTGAAACAGTACCGGGCGCTGGCACAAAAGATCAATGGGCAGATTGCATTTATGGTGCAAGCCTGCAAACTGGAGCCGGAAGCGGATGCCATGCTTCATCTCCTGTTGGCCGATATCATTGCCGGCGCTGACGCCATGGGCGACAAGGGCGTCGGCGAAGCGCGCAAGGGCGCGGAAAAAATCGCTCACGCCCTTGACGACTATGGCGTCTATTTTAGCCACCCCGGCTGGCATGGGCTTACGCAGTCCCATTAAGGATTGCGTCATTGCCGACACCTGAAATGGCTCCGGTGCATCTGGGCAGTGGAGCGGACGCGCAGCATGCGCGAACAGCAAGGATACGTTAAACATGAAGCACCCAGCGTTCTTTGATGAAGTCCCCAGAATCAGCCTGTACGATCCGCTGGCTGAATTTCTGGGCGCCGCGGAAAACGGGATTTTTGAGTACGGCTATTTCGATGCGGTACGGCTTGCCGGTCACTCCTGCCCTACGGTCGCCTCCGCCTATTGGTCTGCCTACAAGGCGCTTGCATTTCTCTATCCTGAAGCCATTCCGGTGCGTGGCGATATCCGCGTTGAATTCCGCGAGGACGGCACTAGCGGAGTCACCGGGGTCATCGCAAATGTCGTGAGCATGTTGACCGGCGCCATGTCCGACAATGGCTTCAAGGGCATAGGCGGGCGCTTCGATAGACGCGAACGCCTGTTTTTTGCAGTGGGAATGCCGGGTGACATGCGCTTCACCCGGCTCGATACCCAACAGGCAGTGCAGCTAACTGCGAGACTGCAGCATGTCCCGGCTTCGCCGCGCCTGACCAGGCTTATGGCGGGATGTCTCGCGAACAAGGCAAGCCCGGAGGAGATCGCAGAATTCAGGCAGCTCTGGCAAGCACGGGTGCGCAGCATCTTGCTGGAACATGGCGAAGACCCCGAGGTATTTGTGTTAACACCGGGCTATTAATCTTGGAGCAGCCGTGAATTTCGCATGAAACGCAATCCAGTCCTGCAACCCTTATCGCGGGAACACCACACGGCACTTACGCTGGCGAATGCCTGCGCGCGTGCAGCGCAAGCTGGCGATGCGGCTATGCTGAGTCAAGCCTGCCAGCGCGCCATCCGTGCACTCGCGATTGAACTTGAGCCGCACTTCAGGATTGAGGAGCAGCAACTTTTGCCGCTGTTAAAAAGCCCTGACACACAAGCGTTGGTGCAGCGCACATTAACGGACCATGAGCAATTGCGCGGACTGCTCACGGGTTTGCAGCAGAATGATGTCGAGGCCTTAAACAGCTTTGGAAAATATTTATATGCTCACGTGCGTTTCGAGGAACGCGAGCTTTTTCCCGTGATTGAAAGTTTGCTGTAGCATACTAAGCCTCGTTCCGCCTTGCAGTTAAAGCGAAAGAATTACGCAGACAGCAGCAGTCCATGCCCCGCCTGCCAGAAGAAATCTTTTTGAAGTCTAATTGGAAGCTGGTTTTATGAGTGATTCTGCCGCGCACAGACTCTCGCACGGCACGCCATCGCCATTCCCATCCAGGGTTGCTACACCGCACTGCAAAAAATAAATCTTTGCTTCCTCGCAGGAAACCATCTGTCTGCACAGATGTTTCTTGCCGCAGGCTGCATTTACTTTGACTGGAGAGATTGCTTTTACTGAGGAGACCGCTTTGGCGGGCTGCGATTTAACCGGATGCGTCTTGCGCCATTGCTCAGGCGAAATGGGCTGTACCGCCTGCGCCCACAGTCCGCGGCGCGACTCTTGCGCCTGTTTATTCAGCGACAGGTAGCGCTTGTTGCGGTGGAAATGTGAGTACTCCCATGCCATGCCCCTATTCACCTGTTCCTCATTCACGCTCTGGCCATCGACGCTGATCTCGGCGAGCATGCGGCCATAGCTATCGACTGCCTGGCTGTTCACATGCACCTGTTTTTTCAATACCCGGTTCACCAGCGCCTCGCGCGACTCCTTGCCGAATTCCTGATCCGATTCGGGCGCATCGATATTGAGCAGGCGCACCTTGATCTTCCTGCCGTCGCGCAGCACCATCACGGTATCACCATCCATCACGGCGATGACTTTTGCATAGAACTCATCGGCCTGCGCGCTGCCGCATACAGCCAGCAACAAGACAACCAGCAGATAACGCATCACGGCAACATGCTTTTGACAAACGCCAGGCACAGCAGCGCGTAGCCCGCCGCCAGCAAATCATCAAACATGACCCCCAGGCCGCCATGCAGATTTTCATCGTAATGCTTGATCGGCTGCGGTTTCACGATGTCGAAAAAACGGAACAGCACAAACGCCAGTATCTGCCAGTAAATGCCTTCAGGCGTAAAAAACAGCACCAGCATAAAGGCCACGATTTCATCCCACACGATACCGCCGTGATCCTCAACGCCCAGTGCGCGGCCGGTTTTGTCGCATATCGAGATGCCTATAACGAACGCCAAAAGCAGAAACAGCAGGAACAGGTAGTCGCTCATCAGCGGCGCAAGCGCCCAGTAGAGGGGGAATGCAACCAGGGTGCCGGCGGTGCCGGGGCCCTTGGGCATCAGGCCGCTGCCGAAGCCCAGCGAGAAGAAATGTGCAGGGTGGCTGATCAGCAGGCGCCAGTCAGGTTTCAGATAAAAACTTTCACGCGAAATGGTCATAGCCGGTTTCCCTTATCGTGATCTCACTGCCATCTGCTGCATGCACGCTGCAGCCTGTACCTGCGACTATCTTGCCGATACAGTTTAACGGCAAACCAAGCTGAGCTGACAACTTTTCAATCTCCGCATGGCGCGAAGCCGGCGCGGTAAAACACAACTCATAGTCATCTCCGCCCGCCAACACGCACTGTCTGCCCAGCGCGTGCGCAAGATAGGGTTGCAGATAGGCGGACACCGGCAGCTTGTCCAACTGTATCACGGCAGCCACTTTGCTGCGCTGCAGAATATGCCCGAGATCGGCGAGCAGGCCGTCTGAAATATCGATCGCACTGTGCGCCATGCCGCGCAAGGCCATGCCCAGCGCGACACGCGGTGCCGGGCGGTGCAAGTTTGCAGCGACCGAAATGAAGCTGGCATCATCCAGCAGCAGTTTGCCCTGCATGTGTGCCAGTGCAAGTGCGGCATCACCCAGCCTGCCCGATACCCAGATTTCATCCCCCACCTGCGCGCCATCGCGCCGCAATGCTTGACCCTGCGGCACTTCGCCCATGATGGTGACACTCAGATTGAGCGGACCCTGTGTGGTATCGCCACCTACCAATTCCACATGATATTCGTCTGCCAGCGCAAAAAATCCGGCACTGAAGCCTTCCAGCCAGGCTTCATCTTCGGCCGGCAGCGCTATTGCCAAAGTTGCCCAGCGCGGCATTGCGCCCATCGCCGCCATGTCGGAAATGTTCACCGCCAGTGCCTTGTGGCCCAGCATAAAGGGATCTGCATCGGGAAAGAAATGCGTGCCGCTGACCAGCATGTCGGTAGAGATTGCCAACTCCATGCCGCTACCGACGCGCACCAGTGCGGCATCGTCGCCCACGCCTAACACTGCACCGGGTGTGGGGCGGGTAAAGTAACGCTGGATCAGGCTGAATTCAGACAAAATGGCCTCATACAGATTATAAAACGATCAATGTGTCTCAAAAAATTCAACATTCCAGGCGAGACAAGGCGCGAAGTGCTTTAAGCAGGCAAGCCTTCCGAAGAAGGCTGCTCGCAAAAAAATTTAGGTGCGCAGCATATTTTGTCTATGTAAGCGTTTAAATCCTGTGAGCAACAGCATGTCGCGACACTTGGTGTTCGCAGGCAAGACGCAGAGCGGCTGCTGGCAAAGTTTGATTTTTTTGAGGCAGTTTTATTTAGCGTTGACTTCTACCGCACGTACCTGCGCCGCCAGTTTGTCCAGCACGCCATTCACAAACTTGTGCCCGTCGGTACCGCCGAAAGTTTTGGCGAGTTCCACGGATTCATTGATGACGACGCGATAGGGCACCTCGGGATGGCTCGTTAATTCAAACGCGCCGAGCAGCAGCACGGAGAATTCGATCGGGCTGAGTTCGTTCATGTCGCGGTCCAGATGCGGCGCAAGCGCCGCAACCAGCGCCTGGTTGTGCTCGACCACGCCGCGCAGCAGCTGGCTGTAAAGCTCTACATCAAAACGCCCCAGGCTCTTTTCCGCACGTGTTGTTTTTTCGATATCCAGATGGTCACCACCGCTCATGCGCCACTGGTAAATGGCCTGCAATGCCAGCTCGCGGGCACGATGCCGCGCGCTCTTGGCCGGGCTCTTGGCAGGTTTTTGCTCTGAGGGCTCGCTCATGCCAGCGCTTTCAGCAAATTAACCATCTCGATCGCCACCTGTGCGGCTTCTTCGCCTTTGGTGATCATGCGCTCTTCTGCCTGTGCATCGGTATCGGTAGTCAAGATTGCGTTGGCGATAGGCAGGCCGTTATCCAGCTGCACATCACCCACACAGCGTGCCGACTCGTTCGACACCACTTCAAAGTGATAGGTGTCGCCGCGTATCACCGCACCCAGGGCGATCAGCGCGTCAAAATTCCCGCTGCCCGCCATCTGCTGCAAGACCAGCGGAATTTCCAGCGCGCCCGGCACAGTCGCCAGCGTGATGTCGGCATCGCTCACACCCAGTTGTACCAGTTGCGAGCGGCACGCGCCCAATAAACCTTCACACACCACCGGGTTGAAACGGCTTTGCACGATGCCGATACGCAGGCCTTTGCCGTTCAGGTTTTTTTCGATTTCTTTCATTTTCTATCCTTATAAACAAGGTGCGCTTGCGCACCATCGATTTACCACTATTAACTTTCGTTGTGCAGATAGCCCACCACTTCCAGGCCGAAACCCGCCATGCTGGGCAGCTTGCGCGGCGTGCCGACCAGGCGCATCTTGCCGACATTCAGGTCGCGCAATATCTGCGCGCCGATGCCGTAACTGCGCGGATCCCAGCGTGCCGCATGATGCGTTTCCGGCTTGGCCGCGGCGCGTGCCAGCAGATCCTGCGAGGTTTCATTCTGGTGTAACAGCACCATTACACCGGCCGGTGCTTGCTTGATCTTGAGCAGCGCATCATGCACGCTGGTGGAATTCGGGTAGCTGGTCTCTTCGAGGAAATCCAGCACCGACAGCGGCTCGTGCACGCGCACCAGCGTTTCGACCTGCGGCTGAATCTTGCCCTTCACCAGTGCCAGATGGGTGCGCTGCGTGGTCTTGTCCACATAGGTGCGCAACTCCAGCTCGCCATAGGCGGTCTGCACATTGCGCGTGGCGACGCACTCCACCAGTTTTTCCGTATGGCTGCGGTGCTCGATCAGGTCGGCAATGGTGCCGATCTTGAGTTTGTGCACCTTGGCATACTCGATCAGGTCGGGCAGACGCGCCATCTCGCCGTCTTCCTTCAGAATCTCGCAGATCACCGCTGCCGGTGTCACGCCCGCCAGCTGTGCCAGATCGCAGCCCGCCTCGGTGTGGCCGGCACGCACCAGCACGCCGCCGTTTTTGGCGCGCAGCGGGAAGATGTGCCCCGGCTGCACGATGTCGGAGGGCTTGGCGTTTTTATCCGCTGCCACCAGCACGGTGCGCGCACGGTCGGCAGCCGAAATGCCGGTGGTCACGCCGGTTGCGGCTTCTATCGAAATGGTAAAGTTGGTCGCCAGCTGCAAGCCGTTTTCGCGCACCATCAGCGGCAAATCGATCTGCTTGCAGTGCGCCTCGGTCAACGTCAGGCAAATCAAGCCGCGGCCATATTTGGCCATGAAGTTGATTTTCTCGGCTGTTGCAAATTCAGCAGCAAACACCAGATCGCCCTCGTTCTCGCGATCTTCCTCGTCTATCAGCACCACCATGCGCCCTGCGCGCATTTCTTCAATGATTTCCTGTACCGGTGCTATGTCTGTCATTTCCTGCTTCCTCTATCTATCCACTGTGGTGCAATCTGCAAGTGCCCAATCTTACCATTAAGCCAGCACTGATTACTTGTCCGCAGACATCATCCGTTCCACGTAGCGCGCGATCAGATCGATTTCCAGATTCACCCTGGAATCGGGGTGCAGTCCTTTCAGCGTGGTTTCCTGCAGCGTGTGCGGAATCAGGTTCACATGGAAAACCGCGCCATCTACCTGGTTCACCGTCAGGCTCACGCCATTGATGGTGATCGAACCCTTGGCGGCAATGTATTTTGCCAGCGCTTTGGGCGCGCGCACGCTGAGCTTCCAGCTCTCCCCCAGATTGATAAACTCCAGCACTTCGCCCACGCCATCCACATGCCCGCTGACCAGATGCCCGCCCAGCCTGTCGGCGAGGCGCAGCGCCTTTTCCAGATTGACCTGCGCGCCCTGCTGTTCCAGCCCTACCGTGCAGTGCAACGTTTCGCGCGACACATCGACGGTGAAGCTGTTGCCGTCGAGCTTGATCGCGGTCAGGCACACGCCATTCACCGCAATGCTGTCGCCCAGCTGCACATCCGCCATGTCCAGCCTGTTGCTGGCAATGCGCAAGCGCAGGCCGCCGTCACGCTCCTGTTTGTCTGCAATGGTGCCTACGTCCGCAATGATTCCGGTAAACATATTTATCCTAAATATTAAATGCAATCAAGATGTTACATTTTAACCGTAGGGTGCATCATACGCACCATGCGGCGCACGCCGCACCCTACCTGTTGCTTTTTACACTGGCGACAATGCGCAAATCACTGCCTATATTCCGCACATCCTGCCACGCCAGTTCTACACGCTGCTCCAGCTTTGTCAGTTCCCCCAGCTGCGCCATGCCGCGCGCCATGTCGCCCAGCAGCTGCGGCGCCAGATACAGCACCAGTTCGTCGACCAGGCCTGCCTTGAGCAGCGCGCCATTCAGGGTAAAGCCGGCTTCAACCAGCACCTCGTTGCAGCCGCGCGCCGCCAGATCTTTCATGCAAGCCTGCAAACCGACCCGGCCATTGTCTGCTGACAGCACTTCTACCTTGGCACCTGCGTTTTCCAGCGCGGCAATTTTCTGCGCATCTGTATTGGCCGTGTAAATCAGCGTGTTTCCCCCCTGCAGGATGCGCGCAGTCAGCGGCATCTTCAATGAACTGTCCAGCACCACACGCAGCGGTTGCCTGGTGGTCTCCACATCGCGCACGCCAAGTTGCGCATCGTCCGCCAGCACCGTACCGATGCCGGTCAGCACCGCACAGGAACGCGCACGCCAGTGGTGTCCGTCGCGCCTTGCCGCTGCACCGGTAATCCACTGGCTCTCGCCGTTGTGCAGCGCGGTCCGGCCATCCAGGCTCATCGCAATCTTGCTGCGCACCAGTGGCATGCCGCGAGACATGCGTGCGACAAATCCGGGATTCAGCGCACGGGCCGCTGCTTCCATCAGCCCGCATTCAACCGCGATGCCATTACTCCGCAAGCGCGCAATGCCCTGGCCTGCCACCTGCGGATTGGGGTCCTGCATCGCAATCACCACGCGGGCAACACCGGCGGCGATCAGCGCATCGGCACAGGGCGGGGTGCGGCCATGGTGGCTGCACGGCTCCAGCGTGACATAGGCGGTAGCGCCCCTGGCTGCCACACCCGCGGCGCGCAGGGCATGCACTTCCGCGTGCGCTTCGCCCGCACGCTCGTGCCAGCCTTCGGCCAGCAGCTTGCCATCTTTGACTAGAACACAGCCGACGCGCGGATTGGGGCTGGTGGTGTAGAGGCCGCGCTCCGCAAGATGCAGAGCCTGTGCCATCCAAACGCTGTCCCCGGCTGATAGCATCGTTATTTCGTCTGCGTCTTGCTTTTGGCGGGAGGCCTGTGTTTGGCAGGGGACAGGCGCACCGCATCCACCGCATCGGCAAAATCACCCACATCCTGAAAGCTTTTGTACACCGAGGCAAAACGGATGTAGGCCACCTTGTCCAGCTTGAGCAATTCCTTCATCACCATTTCGCCGATTTCACGCGAGCCGATTTCGCGTTCACCCAAAGCAAACACTTTCTGCGTGACGTTATCCACGGCAGCATCCACCAGCTCGGTCGAGACCGGGCGCTTGTGCAGCGCCCGCGAAAAACTGGTGCGCAATTTCTCGGCATCGAACTCGCTGCGCATGCCGTTCTGCTTCACTACCTGCGGCATGCGCAACTCCACCGTTTCGTAGGTGGTAAAGCGCTTGTCGCACTTCAGGCAGCGGCGACGGCGGCGTATGCTGTCGCCTTCATCGCTCTCGCGTGAATCGACTACCTGGGTATCCGGGTGTTTACAGAAAGGACATTTCACAGGGGCGCCTCTAAAAATTCGTCATTCCCGCGCAGGCGGGAATCCAGTCAATTGAACAACCTCCCGCGTCGCGGGGGACAAGACTAAAAGACATGTTTGGATAAAACCGCCGGATTCCCGCCTGCGCGGGAATAACGGAATCTGAATGTTTAGCGGTGTCCATTAAAGTAGCGAAGATTGAGAGGAAGAAACAGAGGTTTTTCTCAGTCTGCAAGCCTCATCCCTTGGTCCTGTCTTAATTGCCGTATACCGGAAACTTTGTCGTCAGCTTCTTCACCTCGCCCACGACGCGTGCAGTCACCTTGTCGTCGTTCGGCGCATCCAGCACGTCGGCGATCAGGTTGGCCAGTTGCTCGGCTTCCAGCTCGGTAAAGCCGCGCGTCGTCATCGCGGGCGAACCGATGCGGATGCCGCTGGTGACAAAAGGCTTCTCCGGATCGTTGGGGATAGCGTTCTTGTTCACGGTAATGTGCGCACGTCCAAGGGCCGCTTCGGCATCCTTGCCGGTGAGCCCTTTGGCGCGAAGATCAACCAGGAATACATGGCTGTCGGTGCGGCCAGACACGATGCGCACACCGCGCTCGGTCAACACCTTGGTCATCACGCGTGCGTTTTCGATCACCTGCTTCTGGCAATCCTTGAACTCCTTGCTGGCCGCTTCCTTGAAGGCAACGGCCTTGGCAGCGATCACATGCATCAGGGGGCCGCCCTGCAGCAAGGGGAAGATGGCAGAATTAAGCGCCTTTTCGTGCTCTGCTTTCGCCAGAATCAGGCCGCCGCGCGGGCCGCGCAGCGTCTTGTGCGTGGTGGTGGTGACGAAATCGGCGATGCCTACCGGATTTGGGTAATAGCCCGCAGCAACCAGGCCGGCATAATGCGCCATATCCACAAACAGATAGGCGCCCACGCTATCGGCAATCACCCGGAAACGCTTCCAGTCGATGACCAGCGCGTAGGCGGAGGCACCAGCCACGATCATCTTGGGCTTGTGCTCGTTAGCCAGTTTCTGCACTGCGTCGTAGTCAATCTCTTCCTTGTCGTTCAGGCCATAGGTGATCGCGTTGTAGAGCTTGCCGCTGATATTGACCGATGCGCCGTGGGTGAGGTGACCACCGTGCGCCAGCGACATGCCGAGGATGGTGTCGCCGGGCTTGAGTACCGACGCGTACACCGCCTGGTTGGCCTGCGAGCCGGAATGCGGCTGCACATTGGCGTATTCCGCGCCAAACAAAGCCTTGGCGCGATCAATCGCCAGCTGCTCGGCAATATCCACATACTCGCAACCGCCGTAATAGCGCTTGCCCGGATAGCCTTCGGCGTACTTATTGGTAAGCTGGCTGCCCTGCGCTTCCATCACCGCCGGGCTGGTGTAGTTCTCCGACGCGATCAGCTCGATGTGATCTTCCTGGCGGCGGGTTTCTTTCTGGATTGCATCCCATAATTCGGGATCAACGATAGCGAGGGTGTTTTTGCGAGAGAACATGGCGAGCCTTCCGGAATTTATAAATTGAATAAGCGGGGTTAAAAGCTAAAGGCGCATTTTATCACGGGAAGACGTCTCACCCAAAACAGTGACAGGCAATATTCCATGATATCTATGCCAGAAGATCCAATCCTCCAAATATTCTTATTGGAGTTTTTTTGCCCCAATCTCTCAAACCTTCGCAAGCAATGCGGCAAACTGCACTTCTGCTCCCGCAACGCGATAGCCAAAGGATCTGTTTGCCCAGTCGCAACAGCTGACAAATCCGTTGCCTTGGCTACGCACCTCTCAATCATCCACCGTCAATGTGTTGTATTGCTTGATTAATTCAGCCACCTGTTGCGCAGGCATCGGCCGCCCGATGAGATACCCCTGTATCTCATCGCAGCCATCGGCGCGCAGGAAATCAAACTGCCCCTGCGTTTCAACCCCCTCCGCGATCACCCTTAAGCGAAGGGCGCGCGCCATCGCGATGATCGCCCTGACGAGGCTGGCATCACTGGCATCGGTCAGGATGTCACGCACAAACGTTTGGTCAATCTTGAGCTTGTCGATGGGAAAACGCTTGAGGTAGCTCAATGACGAATAGCCCGTTCCGAAATCGTCGAGCGAGATCATGATGCCTGCCTGCTTGAAGCTCTGCAATACAGTGCTGACCGACTCCATGCCATCCACCAGCGTGCTCTCGGTCACTTCCAGTTCGAGATACTGGGGGTCAAGTCCGGTCTCGTTCAGAATCTCAAAAACCCGTTGCGCAAATAGCGGCGCCTTGAATTGGCGCGCCGACAGATTGACGGCCATGCGCACCGGCGAATGCCCCATCCTCTGCCATGCTTTCACCTGCAGGCAAGCTTCACGCAGTATCCATTCCCCCATCGGCACGATCAGCCCGGTTTCTTCGGCGACAGGGATAAATTTCAGCGGCGATAACATGCCCTTGACCGGATGTTGCCAGCGTACCAGTGCCTCAACCCCGATGATGCGCTTGCTACGGATATCCAGTTGCGGCTGATAGTGGAGAATCAACTCTCCCTTATCCAGTGCGCGCCGCAGTCCTGTCTGCACGGCAAGGTGCTGCGTGGCGCGCTCAGTCATGGCTGCCGCATAAAAGCGGTAGCAGTTCCGCCCCTCCGCCTTCGCGGAATACATTGCGGAATCGGCATTCCGCAGCAGGTTTTCAACGTTGCCGTCATCGAAAGGGTATAAAGAAATACCCATACTGAACGTCACAAACAGCTCATTGCCGAGTATCAAAAATGGCGCTTTGAAACTGTCGACAATATGCTGCGCCACATGCACGACATCATCAACATGTGTCACATCCGTGACTGCAATGGTGAACTCATCTCCACCGAAACGCGCTACCGTATCGCCGGGGCGGAGACAGCCTTGCAGCCGCTTGGCCGCCGCCTGCAACAACTCATTGCCCGCTTCATGACCCAGGGTATCGTTCACCACCTTGAAATGGTCGATATCCAGGAAAATAATCCCCACCAGACGCGACTTCAGGCTCGCGTCGATGAAGGACTGGAATAGCCGCTCCTTGAATCTTATCCGGTTCGGCAGTCCGGTCAGCTCATCGTAATAAGCCAGGTAGGTTGCGCGTTCTGCGGCAATTTTTTGCTCAGTGACATCCTGTGCCAGCGATGCGACGCCGATTAGCTGGCCGTCAGCATCCACCTGCTGCGTGTTGTACCACTCGCAATGGATGGTCTTGCCATCCATGGTGACGTTTTCATTGGTACTGCGTCTCCCCCCCTGCCCGGTCAACAATCGATCCCAAATCAGATCAACATGTGGTTTTGCGCTTTGCGGCAGAATTAATTCTGCCGCATGACGTCCAACCGCTTCCGCCTTGCTGTAACCAAAGATTTTTTCTGCGGCAGGATTCCAGTCCACCACCCGAAAATCGATATCCCATTCGATCACCGCCAATGGCGTCTGCTGAAACAGCAGGGAAAGGCGCTGTGCCGATTCCTGGATGACTTCATCGGCGCGTTTACGCGCAGTGATGTCGGTCATTGCACCGACGATACTGAAGGGCGCGTTATTCGCGTCGTAGATGATATTGGCGCGATCCTCAAACCAGAGCAGCGTTTTGCCGTCCTTATGCCAGAGGCGGTACTGCGATTTATAACTGCTTGACCTGCTCTCAAACGCGCGCTGTATCTCGGCCAATACCCGTTCCCGATCCAGCTCGTGCAGCTGCTTTCCCCATTGCTCCGGGTTGTTTGTCAACTCCGCCGGCTCAAAGCCGGTAATGACACTTAACGCCTGACTGAGATACGTGGGAGCCAGATTATTTCTGGCATCCGCCTCGTACAGAATATCGGGGACGGTATCAGCGATCAGTCGCAGCCTTTCTTCCCCTGCGTGCAGTTTCGCATCGGACTGCTTGCGTTCGGAAATATCACGATCCACCCCGCGATATCCAAGCAATTCTCCATCACGGCCCAGGATGGGTACGCCGCTGGTTTCCAGCACCACAATGTGCCCGTCCCGGTGCAGGTTACGATTTTCCAATGCCTGAAACGGTCTGCGCTCCGAAGCGATGGCGGCATAAACATTCGAAACGCGCACCCGCTCTTTAGTGGGCATGAAATCAAACGGCTTCTTGCCCAGCACCTCGGCGGGTTCATACCCCAGCAGATCCTTTACCTTGGGACTCACATAAACATAATGTGAACTGGCATCAATTTCCCAAATCCAGTCACTCGAACTTTCGACGAGGTCGCGGAATCGTGTCTCGTTCTCCCTGATTTCGGCCTGTGATAACGCCAGGCGTTTCTCCACCCTGACAATCACCCGATAAAAAAACCAGAGCAGCATGCAGCCCATGACGAAGGCAAGGCCGGTTGCCAGCAGGGTGTCGCGCAGGCTGTGCATGCTGCGTGCGGTTACATCACGCGCAAACAGCATGCAGCCCACCTCGCGTCCCCCTGCATCGATCAGCGGGAGATGCTTTGCACGAAATTTAACGCCCCTGTCTGAAATATCCGATGTTGTCTGGCTTTCGAGTTCTGTCTGGTTTGAAATATCACTCTGGGCGAGAACCTTTTGAATGGCAGGCGGGATACTTTGCATCGTCTTGAACACGACGACACTGTCCGGCAGAAAATCCCATTCTGCCTGGCGATTCAGCACATCCATCCCTTGCGCCCAGTCTTTCTGCGACAGATAGTTTTTTTTGATCGCCACAAACAGATCAAGCCCCAGCATCTCGCGAATCGAGCTCAGCACATAACCAACCTCTTCGCCCAATTCGATATAGCCGATCAGGCGGCCCCCATCCCGCCACGGAACCACCGTGCGCAGCGTGAATGTTCCTATTGGCCCAAGCTCAATACCGGCAGCCTGTTTCCCTGTTGTCTCAGCCTGCAATGCCGTGAAGCGATCTATCACGTCGCCATCGCGCTCCGGTTGGTGTACCCGCAGTAAAACACTGCGATCCGGACGCAAAAAATAAAGGTGGGTAATGCCGTAATCCTTGCGCAGGTCTTCCATGACAGGATGTGCGCGCTGCAACAGGGCTTTTTTATCGCCCGCACGCATGGCACGTCTGAGTATCTGGTCGCGGGAAAAAACCGATATCGTGGCGGAAAGCTTATCGGTGTTGGTGCGTATGGAAGAATCGAAGACACGCTGGGCAGACAGGAAGGCGTTGTCTACATATTCCTCGGTGTATTCTGCTTCCTGGTGTATATAAGTGAACAGATGAACGGCGGCAAACGCCGCCAGTGCCAGTGCCAGCGGCAACAGAAAAACCGTCCTGAGACCGCGCTCCTGGAAATAACGCCCCAAATATATTTTCAAGCCCCTCCCCCTCGCCCAGCTTCAGCGTGGCCGTCAAATAACTAGAGGGCCATGCTTGAATATTATTGTCGCCCGGAACACATCGTTCCGTTTATCTGCCGGAGCAGCTATGGGCTATAGTTGAAATCGAGACTCTTAATGGCTCTTGATGAAACGCTCAATACCGTCGCGCGGCTTATTTTGCATAAATTTAAACCGTCTTGCACCTCACCGGTCGCCAAATCTTGGCAATTGTTAACGCAAAGGCAGCTACAAGCAAACAGCATCAAGTAAAATAATTCAATAAATTCAAATTGTTAAATAAATTCAATGCAACACGTCTAAATATTCATGGCTGAATAACCATGATTGTAAGTTTGCCTTATTTTTGCTGTTAAGTGGGCTGAATTTGCTGCAAGATAAATGGGCAGCCTTGAAATGCGGGTTACCTCAAACGGACCCCGTGATTCTTCTCTTACGTTGCATATATTCGCCATATAAAAAAACCCGCCGAAGCGAGTCTTTTTAAAAGCTACAAAACAAGTTGGAATTACAGTTTAAACACTGCACCTACTGTCATCAGAGCTGAATCCTTTGTGGGGTAAGTAGTAGTGCCGTCGCCCACTTTGAAAAAATCATAATTAATACGTAAAGCAACTGTCTTGCTAACACTATATTGCGCACCTATTCCGTAAATAATATCACCCCTACTAACAGAATTTCCTGGAGTCGAAACTGAGGAAATTGCATAACCTAACTTACCCAATAACGACAACTCGTTATTAACAGGAAGCGAACCTACTGCAGCTCCAGTTATTAAACTGCCCGAAAGTTTAACTGTCGAACCGGGAATATTGGCGTCACCAAGGTTGTTATAGGTCGCTTCAACTGCAATATTTTCGCCAACTGAGTAGCCGCCAAGGACACCAAAACCAGTCGAAGAGTCAATGCCAGAATAACTTGTCTGATTCCTACCTACGTTTACACCAACGTAAGTGTCAGCAGCAAAAACTGGTGTAGCGACAACGGCAGAAAGCATGACAGCAAGAGCAATTTTTTTCATATTAGTAAGTTTCTATTGGTTAGTGATGCGTTAAAAAAACAAAGTTGTTACGGTGAAGGGAAATTACTTCTTTTCTACTGAATACGGTTAGCCCAAGCATTTTGATTCGTATCAGACTTCTCGCAAAAAGCAAAAGTATTGGGTCTGACATTTTACATAAGAAAATATTAATGTAGTTTGCAAGGCCAGACCCCGCCAGATTTTCACGTGAGGTGACATGGTAATGCGCCCGCAAATCAAGTCTGAGTGGTTTGGCCATTCGAGAATGATAGCAAAAAATGTTGTGCTATTAGAACTGACCCCGTGAATTTTTATTACGTGCAATTAAACGTGACAGCCAGCCACTTTTTTTCTCTTGCCGATCTGGATGCGTGCTAGGGCCATCCGGGCGCAGCAGATCGCCTGGGTAATGTTCATGCCCGAGGCATAGACTATCGTCCAGACCAAAGGCCTTGACAGCGGCCACGGCTTCGATGCACCAGCGTCCAAAGTAGCTGCCCATTTCTAGTGGGTTTTTTTCTGAATCGCCGTAGATGTACCACCACAGCTCGTCCTTACCTTTACGCGCCAGTTCGGCATACCAGTGATCGACGAAATCCTTAAGCAGATCGGCCTGAGATTCCTTCGTGGCATTGATAGCCTTCAAAAGTCGTGCGTAGGGCTTCTTGTGCAAGAGCGTTGTGCCAATCCTGCGACCAGATGCGCGGCTGGCAATCACCCGGTCAAGCAGGATGTCTTCACCTTCGCCTCCAATCAGCACCAGCAGGCGATTCCATTGTTCGTCTAGTATCTCCAAAGACAAAGCCAACCCTACCAACCAGAAACACCAGTTGTAATGATTAAGGTTGGCAAGGTCGAACACCCACGCGCGCGGGTCGCTATGGCTGCGCGGATCATCGCTGGGCTGTGGAGCTATTAACAGGTGCCGATGATCCCAGCCCTCGCTGGGTCTCAACTGGATATTCAGTTCCGCAGTCAGCTTGTTTGACAGCTCCCATGTGTCCATAAGGCCGGTGAAGTGTTGATTGAGGTCGCGGATGGGGTCACCACGGGAGTATCGGGTAATTATCCATCGTGGGTACTCTTTTGAAAGACCCCAGACAAATTGAGGTCTGCATGTCAGGTTTTTCGATGGGATCTCTAGTTGTGCCAAGTCCTTATTTATAGTTTCCTTGCAAAAATTTGTCCATTTATCCCAGTACGCTTGATTCCCCATTGTGGCCCGGATCATGGCTTACCCCCCGCTAGATTCGTCTTCGGAAGTATCCCAGAAGTATCTATCGGTTTGGGCTTGCCAAGTGAATCTAGTGCACACACTGGTGTCAGGTCTTGTACTACCACATCATCCATTTTCCTTGCCTTCATGATTCCTCACCGCTCTACTCACTGTTGAATAATGCACCCCGAAATGCCTCGCTATCGCCGCCATAGTATGCTGGCCCGATAGGTACGCCCACGCCATTCCTTCATTACGTTCAAAATTTTTCTCGAATTCAACCAACGGTTGTGTAATAGCACGGCGCTGCGCCCTTGGAATTTCATCCAGGTTGGTTTTTTGTTCTATCAACGCCTGCATATTATGTATGAAGCTTTCCGAACCCAAATAGATTTGCCCTTGTAACTGCGCCCATATGCTCGGCAAACGCGCACCCTCATGCACAAATTCGACATATTTCACGATAGCACTGGAGCGCCGCTGCCCAAATTGCGCCAATATCCAGTCTGTCTGCAACCATGCCGGGCAGTTAGTCTGGCCGCATGTCGCCAAATAACTACTCCATGGCCATGATTCTAGTCGTTTGATCATGCTTGCCCGTAATGGATTCAACACGACATAACGCGCCAGTTCCAGCAAATAACTGTCTCGTTCAACTAAAATCGCTTTGTAACGCCCCTGGAAAACGTGCCCTACCCGACTGTGTGCGCGATTGAATCTCTGTGTGTAAACGCCATTGAGGTGACGCATGCCTTTCACCAGATTCGCTTCTGGCGTTTCTATCAGAATGTGGTAGTGGTTGGTCATTTGGCACCAAGCATGGCATACCCAATTAAAGCGCTCGCAGACTTCGCCGAACACCTCCAGCCAAATCTCCCTGTCTGCCTCGGATACGTAAATGTCCTCTCGCCCGTCACCACGAGAAGTGACGTGGTACACACCGCCGGATAGCTCAAATCTTAAAGGTCGCGCCATGTATAGGACAATAACAGAGGGAATGCGCTAATGCAAGACCTGACACCGGAATTTCTGACACCGGAATTTCTATGTTTATCTTGAGTCATTTTTTGCTCTAATACTCGTGTGCATTAATTTTATTGGTTATTCGGAAAGCCTCCTCCAGCAATTTACCCTCGCTAATTCCAACACTATCCAAAGTTCTCCCAAGTGGAATATAGCGAATCTCAGCACCACTAACTAAGTCATGTTCTATTTTCTGAAAATAACGCAACATATTCATTCGCATTGCATCCGTCCAACCATTTACATATTCCTCTGCTGGCAGTTCATTGTTGAGCTTTTCGCATAAAATTTTTATTGCATCGATAATTTCAGTGCGTGACATATCAGTAGTACCTATACGCAGGATAGAACATAAATTTTGATTTATCCGTAATAACAGTTTGCTCAACTCCAACAGTCCCATCGCGAACCGCACCTTCAAAAACGATACTACGTTGCGTTGATATTACTGCCTGTTGTGACATGGCTGTATTAGGAGTCAGAGCAGGATCAAGGTTTAGACCCCGGCGCGCGTCAATCGGTGAAAAAAATTCAGACCGTGTGAGGAAATTTCCGCTGCCCTCGGTTCCATCTAAATACCTGAGATATAAACAAATCAATGGGGTCAGACTCCATTGATTCTGAACTTTTCCGACTTTTTATCCCCGCCCCTGGCGCTTAGCTCAACTCGTCTCTCCAATTGCTTTTGTATGCGCTTTTTAAATCGATCATTCCCTAACACCCATGCTTTATTGGTCGCCTCTCTTATTTCGTCCATACTGCTTTCGGCTAAGTGATACTTAAACAAAATCAATCGAGTCTGACCCCATTGATTTCTGTTTCTTAAGAGAACTGACCCCGTGAATTTTGCTGGCTGGTTGATTGATTCATGTATTTTTACTTACCTACTTCCAGACCGAAATTTTTCAATAAAGCTTTTTCTCTTGTCGCATATTCAGTCTTAAAAGAATCATTCATAGCAAACAGTTCATCTTTATGAGATGATAAAAAATCCAAAAGCTGCTCCATTGCTAACGAAACAAAGGCAATAACTCCTTTCTCCTGCATATCAATATCGACAACCGGTTCATCAAGGTGATAGTGAAGCTTGATAGCATTTAAGTCCTTTGAATCTTTTATTAGTTGTTCTGGCGACAATATCTCTCTCACTAACCTCATTGAAAATTTCCCGCCACTTGCATCCAGAAAACGCGTCGTTATACTTGGGTGATAATATTTTTCAGTGGAAATTTCAATGGAGTAACTTCCGTTCGAGAAGGTCATCGTGAAGTCAGCGTCATTTGACATCGCAAATCCGATCTCTGAAAAACGGCTGGCAAACGAACTCAATACCGTAGCATATGGCTTGATCATCATATTCACCTTTTAGTTCTTTACCATTTTTCCAACTGCGGCATCATAATGATACCCATTGCTTATGAGATGATTAACTTCTCTTCCAAAGCCAGCTAAAGACCCATCATCACGATACAAAACATCCGCAGTTGGTTTAGTTGCAAGAGGAAACACATCATCCCGCACTATAGCGGTATCCAAGAAAGGTTTATTTACCTCAACCCAGAACTGTTCTGGCGTTTTGGTTTTGTACATTTCGTTAGGTACATTTAAAACGTTAAATCCATCCGGTTTAGGTCCAAAATCCGTGGTTTTCGGATAAATTAACTGCTCGTTAATTATATTATTCATATCAGATGAATAGCTCCCAAGAATTGTCGTTGTTTTCCCTGGGGTAGCCTGAATTGATATACCACTTGATGTATTAACGCTTTCTGGCACTCTACCTAAATTTAAAGTATCTGTTGTATTTACGACCCCAACACGCCCCACCACCTTCCCAGCCACAATCGGTACCACCACCCCTCCTACAATCTCACCCAATGGCTCCACATCACCCTGCCCCGCCGAGTGAACCGCGCCAGCGATTCCACGTAGCGTGTTGCCCGGAATATTGCTGATTGTTTCAACCACGCCATCTTTATTAATCGCTTTACCTAAATCACTATAAGGGTCTATATTTTCGCCTCCATCTCCAGCCACGCCAGCACCAGCCAACTGCACTGCATCGAGCGCCAATGCACCTGTTTGGACAACAAGATTGCCTGAACCCTTTGCAACACCCGTACTGAAATCAACGATCTTGTCACCTGCACGTATAAAAGTGTTGCCTACATACTTGCTTTTGTCTAGGCCTAAATGAACTGCACTATAGCTAAACAATGCCGAGTCTGACTTTTGAGCATCTGCCAATTGCCTGAGTGCGTAGGAATCGGATTGGCCTCTAAGTTCAACACCTTCGTAATAACGGCGTTCTTGGCTGTCTTCCGGATATTCGGCAGAACAATGCACGAGTGAACACGCGGCTTCCGTAAGGCGCTCCTCCATCTTTGGATCGCCTTTTGCCAATTCTGCAATTCGTTTTGTCTCGTTCGGATGCAGCTGCCTGTTATTCGTATCAACCGCCAACCCAGTCGCCGCTCCCTGTGTACCGCCCACCGCAGCCCCAAGGCCCGCCGAAGTCGCCTCAGCAACACCCTGAGCCACCAGTTTTGCATTTTCCGGGCTCATGCCTTGCTCCACCAGTGTACCTTGCACCTTGGTCTGCAGGTCGTCCAGCAAGGGGGCGGCGCTGGCAGTGGTAACCGCACCCGCAGCTCCATTCACACCACCACTGAGTGCGCCACTAACCGTATGCAGGGCAACACGGTAGATACCGCCTTCATCCCATTTCGCGGCATCCTCCAGCAGTGCTTGTTTCTTTTGAAGGTCATTTTCCTTCTTTGCTTCGTCCCTCAGATTTGTAGCTCGTGAGCCGGAGAAATCTGCCACCGCCTTCGGTGCCAACTGGCTAAACGTCTGGGTGATCTGCACCTGTGCATTCACTTCTTCGGTCACTTTGTTCGCGTCAAATATCTTTGCTATTGCGCCGGTGGTGTCAGTCTTAGTGGAAA